>WNFV01002285.1_pt1 | contig 30996 bp, 32 predicted proteins | sample 5400101 | NCBI WGS metagenome assembly WNFV01 (sample SAMN13153361, study PRJNA577476) | soil metagenome | isolation source: 115 cm soil or saprolite under grassland replicate 1 | place: USA:California | collected 2016-06-15 | reverse complement strand
GGATGAGCGCATTCGGAGTCTCACGAACCGCGGCGAGACCCTCAGGGGCGTACAGGGACGAGTACAGCCGGTCTAGCTGCTCACGCTCAGTTCCCGTCAGCTCGTCCACGCCGTCAACCGTAGCTACGCCGCGGGACGCGGACGGTTGATTTGTCCATATTGCCACTCGCTAAGCAGCGTCTCAGGCCAGAACGGTGCGGGCCTGCTGCACCCGGCTTTCTCGTCTTTCCTATTGACTTTTCGCCCAGACGACGACCTGCTTCCGCTATCGCGAGCTTCGCTAGGCGAGCTCGTAGAGGACCTCCTCGACCGGCCGGCCGAAGTTCTCGTCGTGCTCGGTGCGTGAGTCCACGGCGACGAAGCCGCACTTCTCGAGCACGCGGATCGAGCCGACGTTGCTTCCTGCCACCCACGCGTGGAGGGGCCGCGGGAGATCCTCGACGAACTCGGCCAGGGCGCGTGTGGCCAGGCCGCGGCCCCAGAACTCCTTGCCGACCCAGTAGCCGATCAGGCGCCGCCCGTCCTGCTCCCAGCAACCGATGTTTCCGGCGACCTGCCCGTCGTAGACGATCGTCTTCTTGATCAAGGAGTCGTCCGCGAGGATGCGTTGCCAGTGGGCGTCGAAGGCCTCGCGGTCGCGCGCCGGGAAGAGCGCCATCTCCGTCGCTTCGGGCTCACGCTGGTGCTCGTAGAAGGCATCGAGGTCGCTCTCGGCGACGTCACGGAGAACATGAGCCACGGCGCTTGAGGCTACCTCGTGGCAATACGAGGACGGCGAGGTGCCGGACTTAGACGTGCTGGTCGAGGCCGCTCGCTCGCTCTAGGCCGCGCTGTTCTTTCCTATTGACTTTTCGCCCAGGCGAAGAGGAAGAACAAAAAGAGCGCGGGCGCCTCGACGACGAGATCCGCGATCGTGGTCGGCTCGCGTGGCGCCATCCAAACCGTCGCCCCAGGAACTCGCTGGCCGGGCTGGAGCATCAGTAGCGAATCGAGGCGACTCGATCAACGAGCTCACGAAGACCGTGCCGTCGTGGGGACGGCGGCGCGGTGTCGAGCAGGAAGCGGCCAAGCCGTTCGGCCTCGTCGTCCTCGAGCGAGACGGCCGCCTCGACCTTTGCCCGCTCGGGCGACGCGTCCCAGATGCTGAAGCGGACGTGGCGCTCCTCGAGATCGTCGTGGAGATAACGCGACACGCGGAGCGCCTTGCTCGTCGCGTCGGGATCCCGGGCACGGAAGAACTCGACGAGCTTCAGCCGCTGCGGCGCGGCGCACCAGGGGCAATAGCGAAACGCGTCGCCCACAGAGCTTCCGCATCGCGTGCATGAGTGCATCGCAGCCTTCGGAAGCCTACGACACGGCTACGAGTTGCGAAGAGTGCCTCCTGCGCCGAAGGAGTTCACGGGACAGCACCAGAGCGGCCGCCCGCCGAGCCGCGGGAGCTTGCGCTGCCTTCCCGAGCGATCGGTGCGAAAGAGAAGCCAGCGATGTCGGTTCTCGTCGTCGAGCAGGATCCGCGTCCCATCGGGCGACCACGTGATCCAGTCGAAGTGCCAGGAGTCCGCGACGAAGAGCAGTCTCCCTTGGGCAGAGGGCCGGTCGACGACGAAGAGTTGATGCGGATTGGGGAAACCGCTCGTCGTGAAGGCAAGCCGACGACCCACCGGCGACCAGGCGATCATGGAGATCACGAGCCGTGAAGGGATCGTCTGCACGATCCGTCCGTCTGCGTGCGCGATGACGACTCCGGTTCTCGCGACGGCGGCCACGTACCGGCCGTCCGGAGACCAGATCGGAAGCTCGACCTTCCAGCCGGGCAGAATCGGGCCGGTCTTGGCGCTGTCGAGGTCGAACGCGCGCGGTATCGCCCGTTGGTAGCTCCTGAAGAATCCGATTCGACCGTCGGCGGTCCAGCCCATCAGGTGACCGGAGGTGACTTCCCTCTTGCCGGTTCCATCTTCTCGGACGACGAAGAGTCGGCCCGATCCCCGAGTGCATGCGTATAGCGAACGCTGCTCTTTGTGGCAGGCGACCGACGGCTCGTATGCGAACAGCTCCTGACGAGGAGACCATGCGTATCCAGAGGCGCGGGGAATCGGCGCCATTCCCTCTTGCCGTAACCTCCCGTCGTATCGGTAGAAGACCGGGCGGCGAAGCGGCGGCGCCGCCCTTGGCACCAAGACCAGGCCTCCATCAAGCCATTCGGCGCCGCCGGAGCCGCCGAGGCCTCGCTGCCGAATCTCGACTCTGTGTTGAGTGCCTTGGCTCAGCTCCGTAGCAACGCCGAAGCCTCCTGGAGAGGAAGCGCCATACGGATCGGTTGAGAGTCCGATCGTGTAGAGGACTGCATCGTTTTGCCCACGATCCCGCTGCGAGCCGTGCGCGCACCCGGCGAGGACGATCATCGCGAGGAGAGCGGGGTCGAGCCGCCTCATCGGGCGAGTGCCAGCACCGCGCGCGCCTGGCGGCGCGCTGCCGCAGTAGAGAGCGAGCCTGCGGGAAGCTCGACCACGAACGCGCTCGTTCCGCGGAAGTGGTGGTTCTGCCAGTTCGGCGCCGTCCCGCCCGACCACCGGAGTGCGCGGAAGCGCATGCCGGCCAGCCGCGCGTAGCGCATTCCGAGTGTCATGCTGGGCCCCCACGCGCGGACGAGGCCCTGCGGCTGGTGGAACCAGATCGTGAGCTCGGGGCGAAGCCGCTCGATAAGCCGAGCTGCGATCCGCGTCTCCGGCTCCGACAGTGGCCGCGGCCCGGGATACTCCTGGTGGCCGCCGGGCCTCCATTCCGAGGGGAAGTTGCGGTTGAGGTCGACGCCCCGCCCGTTCTGGCGACGGCCGAGGGCGAACCCGTCGGGGTTCAGGTTCGGCACGAGCCACAGATCGACCGAGGGCGACGAGCGGGCCAGGATCCGAGTGACTGCGGTCCCTGCGCACTCGTCTCCGTGGACGCAGCCGACGACGAGAAGCCGTTGCAGCGCGGATCGATCTCCGACCCGCACGGCCTCGATCTCCCTGCCCCTTGTCGAGCGGCCCAGCCGCATCCGCGCGGCCGGGTCGGGCCCGATACGGACGTGCAGGTGGTCGTCGTGGTAGACGAGCGTCTGGACGATCCGCCGGGGTCCACCCAGCCCGGTCCGCGGGCCGACGAAGAGCTTGACCGCGCCCGCCCGTACGAAGCGCGTGACCAGGTCCTGGGCAAGCGCGCGGTCGATCTGCCTCGGCCGGCTGGGCCTGAGCTCGAGCCGGTCGAGGCGCGGATAGTAGACGTCGACGTCGAGGCCGTTCTGATGTGAAGCGTGGCCGCGTCCCCCGAACCGCTTGTCGAAGACCCCGCCGTGAGGCCGTGACAGGTCGCCAACGCCGACCCGAGCTGCGTCGGGATGCGCCTCGGCGTAATCGGCGAGCACGCCCAACAGCATCCTGATGAGGCGATCGCTCCCCCAGCGCCGCCAGGGCCTGTTCGGGGAGCGCTTGAGAACAGGATCCCACGTGAAGTACGTGGCACCTTCCGCCGGCAGCTGGACGCCCCGGACGAGCCGGCCCTGCCAGGGGACGCCGAGCGAACGGGAGGCGTGCCAGGCGATCTCGTTGCCGTCGTCGCGTAGCTTCGAGAACGATGAGGCAGCGCCGAGCGCGACTGCACCGGCGACGATAATGCAGGCGGTCATACCGGCAAAGCCGGCATGACCTCTTAGGCGGCATCGCAAGCGAAGCCTCAGGGCGAGGCGGGACAGCACCAGCTCACGCTCGGCGGAAACGCCTTCGACAGGGGGCCTACCCGAGGGGGAGCTCCGAACTGCCGAGCGATGCCCGAGACCGCGACCACCTTCGAGGCGGTCAGCCGCAGGAAGAGCCACTGGTCGGCGTTCACCCAGCCGACGAGCAGCCAGTGGCCGTTCGGGGAGATGGCAAGCGTCCCGAAGTCGCCGGGCGCCGAGTAGAGGAAGCGCTCCTCGCCCGGGTCGCGCTCAGCCTGCAGCAAGACGAGGTCGCTGCGCCCGGTCGCCGGCGAGAAGCGAATCATCACGAAACGGTGGCTCTTGCGAACGAAGGCGACGCCCGACGGGCCGACCGACAGGCCCGTGATCCAGAGCCGGTGGCCCTCGGCGTCGAGCACGCGCAGTGAGCGCTCGGCGAGCACGAGCAGCCGTTGCCCGTCCTCCGACCAGACGAGCTGGGTCGGAATCTCGCCCGGATCGGTCCGCCAGCGGGTCTTCGTCGAATCTGTCTCGACGAGCTCGATCCTGCCGTCGACGGTCGAGAACGCGAGCTCGCGGTCGCCTCCCGGCCGCCAAGCTGGAGGAGTGGTGGCGACGAGTTGCCGAAGCGGGCCGTCTCCCGTACCGTCTCCCGCCACTACCCGCAGCTGGTGACCGTTCAGGTACGCAACTCGGTCGCCCGCCTCACGCGACCAGCGTGCACTGCGCACCGTTCCGGAACGGTCGAGCGACCAGCGGATCGCTCCTCTTTCGTTCGGGTCGATTGCTGCGAGCTCGTGCCCGCGCGTGACGACGACGTACTTTGCCTGCGGCGACCAGGACCCTTCCCACCACGGCCCGAGCCGGCGCTTGGAGCCGTCGGACTGAACCCGCCAGGGTCCGTTCTTGGAGTTGACCAGCAACACGCCCGGCGCAGGCAATGACGTGAGGGCGGGCTTGGGTTTCACTGCGGTCTCGCTTGTGACCGCGTCCCGCACCGAGCCGACGAGCGCCCGCCCGGGCGAGGTCAGCGCGGCTGCGAGGATCACGACGCCTGCGGCCGCCGCGAGCAGCGGCCACTGGTTCCTGCGCGGCCAGGCGACCGGCTCGCGGGACTCGAAGGCCGCGCTGACCAGCGGCCATGCACGACGCAACCCCTCGAGCTCGTCCGGAGCCTGAATGCGCTGCAATGCGCGGCGAAGTTCGGTTTCGCTACTCATCGGTGCTCCCGGTCGAGGATGTCTTCGAGGCGGTCGAGCCCTCGTCGCAGGCGCGAGTTGACCGTGCCCCGAGGCAGGTCGAGCAGGTCGGCGATCTCGCCGGGTGAGTAGTCGAGTAGGTAGCGGAGCACGATCACGGCGCGCTGCTCCGGCCTGAGCGATGCCAGCCCAGCGGCGATTCCCTCCGAGAACGGGTTGCCGAGGTCTCCCGTGTCGAACTCCTCTTCGGCCGTCTCGACCTCCCCGGCCTCGCGCCGCAGACGCCGCGCCCGCGCCCAGTCGATCGAGCGGTTGACGACGATCCGGTGCAGCCATGGCCCGAAAGGGCGCCGCCGGTCGAATCGGTCGAGGTTGCGCACGGCGGCGAGGAACGCCTCCTGTGCGATGTCCTCTGCGGCAGCGGCGTCCTGCACGACGAGGAATGCGGCCCGAGCCGATCCTGCTTGAGCGCCGCGAATCCAGGCGCGCTCCTGCCGGCCGGGGCCCACCATCGCGCGCTGACTATACGAGCGGAATTGCCCACGAGGTCCATACGAGGAGTAGACCGCGAGAGGTCCGGGACCCCAGAGGGACCGGCCGGCGTAGAGAGAGCGTGACCATCGATCGGAGGAGGATCCCGTGAGACGCCTGTTGCCGCTCGTCCTGCTCGCCCTGATCCCCGCGCCTTCCACTGCGCTTGCCGACGGCTGTCCGCTCCCCTGCAGCGGCCAGAGCGCGAGCCCCGCCGGGTCGAAGCTGCTGTTTGTTCAGCCCGCCGGCCCAGGTGGGCCGCTCGTCGTCTACGACACTCGCACTCGGGCTCCACGCTTCTCGCTGCCGCCGGGAATGGCCTCTGCGGACGGCCAGGCCTACTTCTCAGCGAGGGTGACTCACCGCGGCACCCGGCTCAACCAGTACTACGCGCCAAACGGTGAGCTCATGAATGCCTGGCTGCAACCGGGGCGCTGGACCTTGGGCGGGGTCTCGCCGACTGGGCGCTGGGTCGCGCTCACGCGTCGCCACCCAGCGACGACGACAGTGCGGATCTTCGATGTCGGGCGCGGCCGGCTTGCTCACGTGATGCAGTTGAAGGGCGCCTTCGAGGTCGAGACCGTGTCGCGCGATGGGAAGCGCCTCTTCTTCATCCAGCATCTCGCGGGCAAGCGCTACAACGTCCGCCAATACGACCTCTCTCACGAGCGTCTGGTCGCGCGCCCGTTGCGTGCCGCGGGGGTGAAGATCATGGCCGGCTACGCGTGGAGTGGGGTCGCGTCGCCAGACGGCCACTGGCTCCTCACCCTCTATCTCAGCATTCAGCGGAAGTCGGCCTTTGTCCATTCCCTCAACCTCCGGAGAAGCCGTCCGGCGTGCGTCAACTTGCCTTCGGGGCGAGGCTCGTTTGCCGAGCTCAAGAACTACTCGCTATCGCTATCGCCCGACAGCCGCGTGCTGTTCGCGGCCAACCCGACGCTCGGAGTCGTCGCGGAGGTCGATCTCGTGGGATCGCGCGTCTTCAGGGTCACCCGTTTTGACCGTTCCCCGGCCCGCACTACGGCTCCCCGTGCTGCAACCCTGTCGACGATCTCGCGAAACAGCCGGACGCTCTACTTCAGCGCCGGGCGCGACCTCTGGGCCTTCGATGCGGCGTACGGACGCGTTCGCGGCCCGTATGCAACGGGCGGCGAGATCGTGGGAGTCGGCTACGGTGCCAACGATCGTCGGCTTTTCGCCGTGCGCACCGACGGCCGGATGCTCGCGTTCAACGCGGCGACGGGGAGGAGGATCGACTAGACCGCGACAGCCGCAGGCTCGGTCGCATCTGCGATCTCGCGGACGACCTCGACGAGGTCGCGGTTGGCGTTGAACACGCGGAGCTGGCGATCCGCGCCGTTGCCGTTGCCGAGGAGGTCCTCGATCCCCTCGAGCTCCCGCTCCGAGCCGAGCTCGCGCGCGTGTGGCTGGAGCTCTTCCAGCCTTCGCCGGACAAGCCGGGCGACCGGGACCCGGTTGCGGCGACCGGTTTCGAGGTCCATCAGCGGCGCCTCGAGCCCGTAGCGCGCCGCGAGCCACTTGTTCTCGCTGGTCAGGATCCGGTGGTAGGAGCGGATCTCCTCGCCGCGGTCGAAGCGCTCGCAGTAGAGCTTGACCAGAGCCTGGCAGTACGCCGCGAGCGCAACGGCATGCTCGACGCGGGTGACGGCGTCGCAGATCCTCATCTCGACGGTGCCCAGTCGCGGATGGGGGCGGATGTCCCACCAGATGTGCGAGTAGTCGGCGATGCAGCCGGTCTTTTCGAGCTGGCCCACGACCTCCGCGTAGTCAGCGTAGTCGTGAAAGCGGGGCGGCGGCCCGGAACGTGGGAAGGCTGCGAACACCATTTGCCTGGTCGAGGAGAGGCCCGTCGGCTCGCCGCGCCAGAACGGCGAGTTCGCCGACAGGGCGAGTAACAGCGGCAGCTCGACGAGGAGCCCGTTCACGACCTGGATCGCTTTCTCCGGACCATCGACGGCGACGTGCACGTGCAGACCGAAGATCAGCTCGCGGCGGGCGACGTACTGCATCTGGTCGACGAGCGCGCGGTAGCGGTCGCGGGCAGTGATCCGCTGCGCCTCGAAGAGGCTGAACGGGTGCGTGCCGGCCGAGCCGACTCGGAGTGACTTGTCGCGTGCTATCGACGTTACGTAGTCGCGCAGCTTGCGGAGCTCCCGGTCGACGTCCGCAGCCGTCCGGCAGACCGGAGTCGCGATTTCGAGCACCGACTGCATCAGCTCGGCCTTCATCTGCGCCTCGAGCTCGTGCCCGACGACGGCGGCCAGAACCGTATCGATGTGCTGGACGAGGTCGAAGTTCTCCGAGTCGAGGAGCATGTACTCCTCCTCGACGCCCAGCGTGTACTGCTCGCCCGTGCCGAACGCGTGGTCGAGGACGCTCCCGCCTGCGGCGAACCCTCCGGCCGTGATGCTCGCAGGGAAGATCTGCTTCACGTGCGTAGTATCGCGCGGCTTGGAAGCCCTTCAAATCACAGACTCGTGGCCCGCGGAGAACGTCGCGGTCGCCGTTCTCTCGGAAGCGGGCGAGCTCGGGCGGCGGGGCGATGCCACTCACGTTTTTCGCTGGGCCTCCGTCACGAAACTCGTCGTTACCCTCGCTGCGCTCGTCGCCGCCGAGGAGGGGACGATCGACCTCGACGAGCCTGCCGGTCCGCCGGGCTCGACGATCCGCCACTTGCTCGCGCACGCGTCGGGGCTTCCGTTCGAAGCGGGCCCGCCGATCGCCAAGCCCGGGACGCGCCGGATCTATTCGAACGCGGGCTTCGAGCTCCTGGCCGACACGCTCGCCGAGCAGGCCGAGATGCCCTTCGCCGCGTATCTGACGGAGGCGGTGCTCGAGCCACTCGGCATGGAGGCCCAGCTGCGCGGGTCGCCGGCGGCGGGCCTCCGCGGCACGCTCGACGACCTCGTTGCGCTCGCCCGCGAGTCGCTGGAACCCACGCTCGTCGCCGCCGAGACCTTTGCCGAGGCGACGAGCGTCCAGTTCCCCGGCCTCGCCGGCGTGATCCCCGACCTGGGCCGCTTCGACCCGAATGACTGGGGCCTCGGCTTCGAGTTGAAGAATGGCAAACAGCCGCATTTCTCAGGCACGCTCACCTCGCCTCGCACCTTCGGCCACTGGGGTGGGAGCGGCACTTTCGTCTGGGTCGACCCCGAGCGGGGGCTCGCACTGGGCGTGCTTACGGATCTGGAATTCGGTGACTGGGCGAAAGAGGCTTGGCCGCCGTTCAGCGATGCGGTCGTAGGCGATTCGTTCAAGGGATGAGTTCGAGCTTTCCTAGGCGCGTGGACGAACGCGAAGCTGGGCGTGCATGCCCCTGGCCGCGTGGTCGGCAATCGAGCACGAGAGCCGGTAGAGCCCGGGTTTGAGGCGGAGGGAGAGGACGCGCCGTTCGCCGGGGAGAGCCTTCGGCAGCTGGTAGACGGCCGTTCCGCCGACGCGCTGGATCCGGAGGTCGTGCTCGTCCTGCCCGAAATTGACGAGCTCGATGCGCGCCGGGCCGGCCGGGATTCGCAGGCGCGAGAGCCGGTAGTGGAACTCGACCGCGACGACCTGCACGCGGGTCAGTGGCGCAGCGGCCTGAGCGGGCATCGCACCGGCACAGCCGAGGGCGACGATGAGGAGGCCGAGGCGTCTCATCGCAGGAGCGGCACCCGTGCGAACGAGCTCGCCCGTGGCACGATCGGAGCGGCATCGGTGCCGAGCCACTGTTCGAGCACCGAGCAGTAGACGCTGCGGTAGTCGACGGTCGCCTTGAGGTTGCCGTCCTCGTCGAGCCCGCCTGTGAGGCCGGGGAACTCGCCGATCATCGTCCCGCGCACCCGGCTGCCCATCAGGAAGCCGATGCCCGCGGCTCCGTGGTCGGTGCCGTCCGAGCCGTTCTCCTCGGCACGCCGGCCGAACTCGGACCAGACGAGCGTGAGGACGCGGTTCGCAAGCCCCCGCGCCTCGAGATCGCGCTGGAAGGCGAGCAGCGTGTCGCTCGTCAGCTTGAGTCCCTTGGCGAGGTGGTCAGGCTGATCCGAATGTGTGTCGTACATGCCGTAGGCGCTGAGGGCGATGCAGTGCATGGGCAGTCCGGCACCGAGCATCGCGGCGAGCCCCGCGAGCTGTTTCGGGAAGCCGTCCTCGGAGGTCGGATAGGGGACGGGGCTTCCGAAGTCGTGGTCGAAGGGCTCGAGCTGCTGGCGGAGGCGGTGCGACTGGTGGGTGACTGCGCGGGCGCCGGCGAGTGCGGGGTCGGAGCCGCGGTGAGCACCGAGCGCGCCGATCGCTTCGAGCATCCGCGACTCCACCTGGCCCCAGACGCCGGGCGCCCAGAACGAGTAGTCGGCGGCACCGCTCAGCGCGGCGACCGGCACCTTTGCGGTCGCCAGCGAGGGGGAGAGCTCGCCGTCGAGGCTGACGCCCTGGAGCGGGTTGTCCGGCGTGCCGACGTGGTCGAGGTAGCGGCCGAGCCAGCCGGTTCGGATCCGCGGGTCGGTGGCGCCGACCTCCCAGTAGTGGCGGGAGGTGAAATGCGACTGGTCTGCGTTCGTGTAACCGACGGCCGGGAGCACGGAGAGCTTGCCCTCGGCGTGCAGCGTCTGGAAAGAAGCGGCTGCGGGGTGCCAGCGCAGCCGCGCGTCCTCGGAGAAGACCAGCCCCGAGTCGGGGAGCGCCAGCCTTGGGCGCAAACGCCGGTACTCGGGGTCGCCGTGCGGGAAGAGGAGCGAGAGCGAATCGGCGCCGCCGTCCATGAAGATCGAGACCAGCACCGTGTCCGGTCCTCCGGCGGCCAGCGCCTGGGCGATCCCCTCGTCGAGGAAGCGCGGCGCTAGCGCACCGGCTCCGTAGACGGCAAGCGCCAGGCCGACCGAGCGAGCGAGGAAGCTGCGGCGGTCCAGCCCGGTCCCGGCCGGAAGGGGCATGCCGGGCTCGATCGCCGGTAGTCCGGAACCCGCTTCGGCAACCGCCTTGCGCAGGAGGGCCGAGCGGGAGAACTCCTTGCAGCAATCCCTCATGACGTTTGCGCGTCCGGTGAGATGGCGATCAGCTGGCGGAGCGCGTTCTCGATCAGCGGCGGGTACTGCGACTTCTTCCAGTTGCGGTCGGCGTCGGCGACTGCGCGCGCCGCGAAGGACTTCAGGGCGCGATGTGTTGGCGGGGTGAGAGCCGGCCGACCCCAGAACTCAAGCGCGCGCGCCAGCAGCTTGTTCGCGTCGAGCGGCGCCTTCTCCGAGGTCTTCAGCGCGACAGGGCGCAGGACCCGCCCGGCGAGGCCCCAGCGGGCCAGGAACGAGGCGGTGTCGAGCCAGCGCTCGTCGTCCCAGCCGGAGACGTTCGGCGGGTAGAAGAGCTGCTGGCCGGCCTGGTTGGCGAGCCAGGTCCAGGCCTCGGTATCGATCCCGCGCCGGGTGGCGCGCAGCATCCCGGCGAGATAGACGACCGGAGGCTTCACCATCCGCGGCCCGTTGTAGAGGCGCGGGTGCTTGAGAATCGCTGCGACGACCGGGCGCACGGAGAAGTGGTTGCGGATGTAGATCCCTTCGAGCGCGCGGCGCGTCGCCGTCGAGGGCGGCGTGGGGATGAAGTAGCTCCACAGCTTGCCGACGAAGAACGAACGGTGACTGGGATGGCGAACGGAGAGCCGGCAGGCGTCCTGCCAGCCGAAGTGTCCGCGCCGGCCGAAGATCCGCTTCGGGCCGGGGTCGTGGCGGCTCGGGTCGTAGCGGAAGTTGACCGGCCCGACGTCGTCGTCCCAGTCGTTGCGGAAGCCGGTCAGCGCCCGCGCCTGCTCGCGCACGTCGCGCTCGCTGTACCCGCGGCCCGCGCCGAGCGTGAAGAGCTCCATCATCTCGCGTCCGTAGTTCTCGTTCGGGGCACCCTTCTCGTTGTCGGTGCCCGAGAGCCAGAGCAGCATCGCCGGATCGCGCGTGACGGAGAGCAGCAGCTGCTCGAACGAGCCGAGCCCGTGGCGGCGGAACAGACCGTTCTGCCGCAGCATCAGCTTCTGCGAGCCGACTCCCTCGTTGGAGGTCGCGAACCAGTCGTGCCAGACGAGGGCCATCCGCTCGACGAGCGGCCGGCTCGTTCGCACCATCCGGTCGAGCCACCAGAGGTGGTCGTGGCCCCAGGCGTCGAGCGGGGCGATTGGATGCTTGTCGTCATCGACCGGGGCAGGCCCGACCAACCGCTCTCGCTTCGGGTGGGTCAGCGAGCCGACGGCGCCCTCGAGGCCCTTCTTCGCCAGCCTCTTCGCCTCGCCGGGACGCGGGCCGAAGCCGGCACGCCAGAGCAGCCGCTCGGCCTCGGCAGGGCCGAAGCGGCCCTTGTAGACGGGAACTTTTCGCGTGGACGACAACGACGGCAACTCCGCCGTTTCCATCGGAAAAACGAGGTCTTAGCTCAAGCCTAGGACGGGGAATCGTCCACGAACAAGGGGCGCACGAACTCGTCGAAAGTCGCCTGGTCGCAGCTGGCGAGCGTGACCGGCGTGAGGGCGGTCACCGAGGCCGTTCGCGGCACGTCCATGGCCAGGGCGACCTCGCCGAAATACTCGCCGGGCCTGAGGATCCGCCGCGGGCCGAGCCCACCCTGGTTGCTGACCGCGAGCAGGCCCCGCAGGATGACGTAGAAGTAATCGCCTTGCTCGCCCTCGCGGACAATTGGGCTGCCGCCGGGGAAGTCGACTCGCCTCATCCCCTGCGCGAGCTTCGTCAAGCGCTCGCCGGGAAGCTCCTGGAGCAGCCCGATCTGCGAGAGCTCGGTCACGGTGGCTGTGGCGAACCTGGGAGACATCGGTTCCCCGTATTGTTGCCGACCGTGTCGCATCTGGATGAGTGGAGGTTCTGCCCGCGCTGTGCGTCCGAGGTCGAAGTCGACCGTGAGGAGGGGAAAATCGAGTGCGAGGCCTGCGGTTTTCGCACGTATGCGAACTCCGAGCCGACCGCGAGCGCGCTTTGCGTCGACGATGAAGGCCGTCTGCTACTCGCCCGGCGTGCGGGCCGGCCCTTCGAGGGGGAATGGGATTTTCCCGGCGGCTTCCTCGACGAGGCCGAGCATCCGCTCGACGCCGTCCGTCGCGAGCTGAAGGAGGAGGCGGGCGTCGAGATCGAACCGCTCGAGTTTCTCGGGGTCTGGATCGATCGTTACAGCGAGGACGAGTCCGGCCCGGCGACCCTGAACTTCTACTGGACGGCGCGGATCCTCGAGGGCGAGCCGGAGCCCGACGACGACGTCGCCGAGCTGCGTTGGTTCGGTCCGGCCGAGATCCCTCGCGACGAGCTCGCCTTCCGGCACCTGCCGGAGGTCCTAGCCCGCTGGGAGCAGCACACGTAGCGCGCGCGGCTCGAGCTCGAAGCGCAGCGGAGTCTCGAGCTCCTCGGGCTCGCCGTCGACCGCCGCCCGCAAACGGCCAGCCCTTGCCTCGACCGTGAACTGCGTGCCTGTCTCCTCCTCCCACGTCCCGGGAAGCAAGCCGTCCGCGACGTAGAGGTGAAGCGCACCCTCGTCCAGCCGCTCGCGTTCGCCGAGGGAGAAGAGCTCGAGCTTGTAGTGGTTGTTGGCGATGAGGACGACTCGGGCGTGTACAGGCCGGCGGTCGATCGTCACTCCGAGCGAGCCGGGGCGCCGGAGGAGGAGGCCCAGTGCTCGCAGGCGGGCGAACGCGTCACGACGCCGGCGATGCCCTTCGCGCCGATACACGAGCCTCGCGTAGAGCCCGAGCGAGACGTTGTTCAAGAAGACCCGGCCGTTCACCCGGCCCGCGTCGACGCGGGTTTCCCTGCCCGCGAAGGCATCGAGGGCGGCAATCGGATCATCGCGGTCGAGCCCGAGGTCACGCGCGAAGTGGTTTCGTGTACCGAACGGGACGACGACAACGGGACGTCACGCTCGAGGGCGACTTCGGCGACTGGGCCGAGTGAGCCATCGCCTCCGGCCATCCCTAGCGCCTGTGCGCTCGCCGCTCTCGCCACCTCCGCGGGATCCTCGCCGGGCGAGAGGAGATGTGTGTCCAGGCTCCGGCGTTGCGCCTCGTCGCGTAGTGCCTCGGGGCTCGGTTCCGCGTCCCCTGCGCGCGGATTGATTACGAGCAGGCCGCCCATCGCGTTAGCATCGCCCAAGCGAAGACGGCCACGCCGGCGAAGCCGGCATGGCCTCCAAACGGCATCGCAAGCGATGCCTCAGCCGAGAAAGGAGCTCAGGTGGAGCTGATCGAGAGACTCGATGCCGTGCGCGGGCGCTGGAACCTGCTCGAGCACCCCTTCTATCGCCGGTGGAGCTGCGGTGAGCTGCGCAGGGACGAGCTCGCTCATTACGCAGGCGAATACCGGCACGCCGTCGTCGCGCTCGCAGAGACTGCCGAGAAGAGCGGCGAAGAAGCCCACGCAAAAGAGGAGGCGGATCACGTCTGGCTGTGGGACGAGTTCGCTGCGGCGTTCGGAGCCGATCCCAAGCACGCGCCCAGCTCCGAGACTGCGGAGTGCGTCGCGACGTGGACCGCGCCCGCCGACCGTCTCGAAGCTCTCGCCGTCATGTATGCGATCGAGGCCGGGCAGCCGGCGGTCTCCCAGGCGAAGCTCGACGGGCTCACAGAGCACTACGGAATCGCGCCCGGCGAGCCGGCCACCGCCTACTTCACGCTGCACGCCAAGCTCGACCATGAGCACGCCGAGGGTTCGAGAAAGGCCCTCGAGGCGGAAGCGTCCTCGATCGACACCGACCGTCTGCTCGGGGTTGCGGAGCGTGCTCTCCGGGGTAACTGGATCCTGCTCGACGGAGTCGACGCAAGGAGCTAGTGCCCCATCCAGCAATACATACCGGCTTCTGGCCCGCGATCACGCGGCGCCAGAGCCCACCCTCGCCCTTGCCAAGGCTAGTAGCCTTGGCCGCGGTCGAGTGCGGCCTCTGGCTTGGTGCTCGCGACCCAGAAGCTCGGCGGCATTACTGGAAGGGGCACTAGGCGATGAGGTTCCTGCTGAAGGGGCTGGCCGGCCATCCGCTGCATCCGCCGCTGACGGATGCCACGATCGGCACGTACACGTTCGCAACGGCGGCGGCAGTGCTCTCGAGGCTCGGCGTCAGCGAGCACAACATGACGACCGCCTGGTGGCTCGCCCTGGTCGCAGGGCTGATCGTCAGCGCGCCGACGGCCCTCGCCGGCTTCGTCGACTGGCTCGACATCCCGACCGGCACGCCGCTCTGGCGGACGGCGACGCTGCACCTGAGCGTGATGCTGACGGCGACGATCCTGTTCGCGGTCACGGCCGGAGCAGGTCATTCCGATTACGTGGACGGCACGATCGGCGGCGGCTCGCTCATCCTGATGCTCGTCGCATTCGCCACGCTCACCCTCGGCGGTTGGTTCGGCGGTGCGATCGTGTTCGTGCACGGGATGCGCGTGCTGAGCCTCGTCGACGAGCCAGCGTCGCGAGCGGTTTCGCCGATACCGCATCCCGAGAAGGAGGAGGCGGAAGGGTCTTAGTTACGCGGCGACTTCGCTCAGCCCGAGCTGCTTCTCGATCGCGCCCTTGGGCTGGGCACCGATCGCCGCGGCCGCTGGCTCGCCGTCCTTGAAGAGGACCATCGTCGGGATCGACGCGATCCCGTAGCGCTCGGCCAACCCCTGCTCCTCGTCGATGTTGACCTTGACGAGCTTGAGCTCGCCCGGACGCTCCTCGGCGATCCTGTCGAGGATCGGGGAAACCGCGTGGCAGGGCCCACACCACTCCGCCCAGAAGTCGACGATCACAGGCTTGTCGCTCGAGAGGACTTCCTGTTCGAAGGTGGACTCGGTCACTGCGGTCGACATGCGGATCCTTTCCTTGGTTCCATTGGGGATACCCGCGGCGGGCGAAAACGTACCTATTCGATCAAACGGCGCCCGGCTGCCCGGTATTCCATTCGTACAATCGCCTGATGGCTTTCGAGTCGCTCCCGGCGGTCCCCGACCACTCTGCGCTCGAGGGCGAGATTCTCGAGTCGTGGGAGCTCGAGGGCACCTTCGACGCGCTGCGTGAGCAGAACCGCGGCGGAGAGCGGTTCAGCTTTCTCGACGGCCCGATCACGGCCAACAACCCGATGGGCGTCCACCACGCGTGGGGCCGGACGCTCAAGGACGTCTTCCAGCGCTACAAGGCGCTTCGGGGCTTCGACCAGCGCTACCAGAACGGGTTCGACTGCCAGGGGCTCTGGGTCGAGGTCGAGGTCGAGAAGGCGCTGGGGCTGAACTCGAAGCGCGAGATCGAGGAGTACGGCATCGCCGAATTCGCAGAGCGCTGCAAGGAGCGTGTGGCCAAGTACTCCGAGGTGATCACCGAGCAGTCCAAGCGCCTCGGGATGTGGATGGACTGGGACAACGACTACCACACCTTCTCGGATACGAACATCGAGTACATCTGGCGCTTCTTGAAGGCCGTCCACGAGCGGGGCTGGCTCTACAAGGGTCACCGCTCGACGCCATGGTGCCCGCGCTGCGGGACCTCGATCTCGCAGCACGAGCTCTTTGCGGGCGAGTACAAGGAGCTCGAGCATCCTTCGCTCTTCGTTCGGTTCCCGCTGAAGGAACGTAACGGGGAAGCGCTCGTCATCTGGACGACGACGCCGTGGACGCTGCCGGCAAATGTCGCCGCTGCGGTGCGGCCAGATGCCGAATACGGCCTCCGAGACGGGGCCTGGAGACTGGCGAGCGAGGGGGAGGAATACGACCACCTCGCCAAGGGCGAGGACCTCGTCGGGCTCGAGTACGAGGGACCCTTCGACGATCTCCCCGCTCAGCAGGGAGTCGTCCACCGGGTCATCCCCTGGGATGAAGTCTCGCTCGACGAGGGCTCCGGCATCGTCCACATCGCCCCGGGAGCGGGAACAGAAGACTTCGAGGTCTCGAGGATTCACGACTTGCCGGTGCTGGCAGCCATCGACGAGAGCGGGCGGATGAACCAGGAGTACGGGGAGTTCGCCGGGTTGACGACCGAGGAGGTCGAGCAGCCTGTAATCGCGGCGCTCCGCGAGCGGGGGCTCCTGGTCGAGGCCGGGCGGATCGTCCATCGCTACCCGACGTGCTGGCGTTGCGGGACGCCGTTGCTCTTCCGCGTCGTCGACGACTGGTTCATTGCCTGCGACGAGATCCGCCAGCCCATGCTCGACGCGAACGCGACCGTCGAGTGGACACCCGCCTTCTACTCGAAGCGGATGGACGACTGGCTGCGGAACATGGGCGACTGGAACATCTCGCGCAAGCGCTACTTCGGCCTCCCGCTGCCCTTCTACCCGTGCGAGTGCGGCCAGTTGAACGTGATCGGCTCGAGGGCCGAGCTCGAGGAACGGGCCACCGGAGGTCTGGACCAATTACAGGAGCTGCACCGGCCCTGGATCGACGAGGTGCCAATCAATTGCGAGCGCTGTGGCAAGGAGGTGCGGCGCATCACGGAGGTCGGAGACGCTTGGCTCGACGCCGGCATCGTTCCCTTCTCGACGCTCGGCTGGCAGAACGACAAGTGGATCGACGGAGGGTTCGCGACCGGGGCCGCCGAGGGCCTCTCCGGAGCCGACCTGCCCGATCATGCGTACTGGGAGCACTGGTTCCCGGCGGACTGGATCTCCGAGATGCGCGAGCAGATCCGGCTCTGGTTCTACTCGATCTCGTTCATGTCGATGACGCTCGAGGGCCGCTCGCCGTATCGCAAGGTGCTGACCTACGAGAAGCTCCTCGACGAGACCGGCCGCGAGATGCACCGCTCGTGGGGGAACGCGATCTCGGCGGACGAGGCGCTGGACCAGATGGGCGCGGACGTCATGCGCTGGCAGTACTGCGAGCAGAACCCGAGCCAGAACATCAAGTTCGGCTACGGGCCGGCGCGCGAAGTCAAGCGGCGGCTGCTCACGTTCTGGAACTCGGTCAAGTTCTTCATTGACTACGCGAACGTCGAGCAGTGGACTCCGGGCGAGCACGGCCAGCTAGAGCCGCTCGACCGCTGGCTACAGTCGCGCGTCGAGCAGCTCGTCGCTGAGGCGACCGACGCGTACGAGCGGTACTGGACGCCCGACATCGTCGCCGCGTTCGAGCGCTTCGTGGAAGATCTCTCGAACTGGTACATCCGCCGCTCGCGCAGGCGCTTCTGGGACGGGGACCGCGCCGCGCTGCACACGCTGTGGACGGCGCTCACGCGCTCGCTCGTCGTGATTGCGCCGGTCATGCCGTTCCTCGCCGATCACCTCTGGCGCGTCTTGCGCACCGATGCCGAGCCTGAGTCGGTGTTCCTCGTCGGGTGGCAGGAGGCCGGTGAGCGCGACGAGCAGCTCCTCGCCGAGGTTGCGGAGACGAGGCGAGTGGTCGAGCTCGGCCGCCAGGCGCGCTCGCAGGCAGGCATCAAGCATCGCCAGCCGCTGCGTCGCATCGTGGTCGAAGGAGCTCCGCGCGCCCGGGCGCATGCCGACGAGATCGGCGAGGAGCTGCGCGCGAAGGAGGTCGAGTTCGGTGCCGTCGACGCGAGTCAGCTTCGGCTGAAGCCGAACCTTCCCTTGCTCGGACCGAAGCTCGGCAGACGGCTTCGCGACCTGAGCACGGCCCTGCAGGCGGGCGAGTTCGAGGAGCTCCCGGATGGGGGCTTCCGAGCGGCGGGGCACGACCTTGCCGCCGATGAGGTACTAGTCGAGCGCACGGGCAAGGAGGGCTGGGCAGTTGCAGGCGCCGACGGCGTGACAGTCGCGCTCGACACGACACTCGACGACGAGCTCGAGCTGGAGGGCCGCGTCCTCGACCTGATCCACCAGCTGAACTCGATGCGGAAGGACTTGGGCTTGGAACTGACCGATCGGATCGTCGTCACCCTGCCCGATTCGGCGGCGGATCTGCTCAAGCACGAGGACTGGATCAAGGAAGAAGTGCTCGCCGTGGAGATCCGCACCGACGGCGGCATCGCCGAGCCCGAGATCGCGAAGGCGTGAAGCGCTGCGAGTGGGTCCCTGGGGCCGATCCCGCCTACGTCGCCTATCACGACGAGGAGTGGGGCGTCCCCTCCCGCGACGATCGGCACCTCTTCGAGATGCTCACGCTCGAGGGCGCGCAGGCAGGGCTTTCGTGGTCGACCATCCTCCGCAAGCGCGACGGCTATCGAAAGGCGTTCGCGAACTTCGATGCGGAGCAGGTCGCGCGGTTCACCAAGCGGGACGTCGAACGGCTGCTCGTGGACCCGGGCATTGTCCGCAACCGCCTCAAGGTCGAGTCGGCGGTGAACAACGCACGGCGAGTGCTCGAGCTGGAGAGCCTGAGCGAGTACCTGTGGAGCTTCGTCGACGACGAGCCGATTGTCGGTCGTTGGAAGACGGTCGGCGAGATCCCCGCAGAGACCGAGGAGTCACGGGCGATGAGCAAGGACCTGAAGAAGAAGGGCTTCCGCTTCGTCGGGCCGACGGTCTGCTACGCGTTCATGCAGGCAACCGGGCTCGTCAACGATCACGTCGTCGACTGCTTCCGCCGGTCTGAGCTGGAGGGAAACTAGCCTCGATGCATCCTTAGGACTGGCTCTCGGCAAGCGTGAGCTCGCGGCGCAGCTCGACGGGCAGCCGGAACTCGACGTCCTCGTCGACGATCCGTCGTGCCGAGATCTCCTGGACGCCGTGCGCGCGGAACCAGTCGCAGACTCGCTCGACGAGCTTCTCAGGTGCCGATGCGCCCGACGTGACGCCGACAGTCTCCGCCTCATCGAGCCACGCCTCGTCGATGTCGGACTCGTCGTCGATCAGGTGCGCCGCGACGCCACTTGCCCGTGCGACCTCGACGAGCCGATTCGAGTTCGACGAGTTGCTCGACCCGATGACGAGCAGCAGCTCGACCTCTTCGAGCAGGTCCTTGACCGCCCACTGCCGGTTCGAGGTCGCGTAGCAGATGTCTTCCTTCTTCGGCGCATGGATCTGGGGAAACCGCCTGCGAAGGGCCTGGATGATCTCGCCGGTCTCGTCCACGGAGAGCGTCGTCTGCGTGATGTAGGCGACCCGTGCGTCGGGAGGAAGGTCGAGCGCCTCGGCGTCGGCAACCGACTGGACGAGAATGGTCGCGTCGGGCGCCTCGCCCATCGTCCCGACGACCTCCTCGTGGCCCGCGTGGCCGATGAGCAGGATCGTGTAGCCGTCGGCGGCGTAGCGGCGCGCCTGGACGTGCACCTTCGCTACGAGGGGGCAGGTGGCATCGATTGTCGTCAGCCCTCGCGCCTGCGCGTTGCCGTAGACCTCGGGCGCCACGCCGTGGGCCGAGAGCACGACTGTCTCGCCCTCGGGAACCTCGCGCTCGTCGTCGACGAAGACGGCGCCGCGCGCCTCGAGGTCGCGGACGACGTGCGCGTTGTGGACGATCTGCTTGCGGACGTAGACAGGCGGCCCGTGCAGGTCGAGAAGCTTCTCGACGGTGTCGACGGCTCGTTCGACTCCCGCGCAGTATCCACGCGGAGACGCCAGCAGCACGCGTTTCACCATGAGGCCCATCGTAGCGCCGGCCCTATGAGCTTCTGTGCGGATTAATAGGAAAGCCCGCCGCTCGGGGGGTCAGTGCGGCGGGCCTCCCAGATTGCTCACCGCGGCCCTTCGTGGCCAGGAACGCACAACACCGCGGTTCGCATCGCCCAGTGCGGTCAAGCTAACGAGGTTCCAGGCGGTTGTGAATAGGCCGGACGGCCCATTTTTGCAAGGCGTATAGCCGTTTCTCGATCCAAATTCCCGCGTGCTGGCGCGGCCAGCCGCCTAGTCCTATCATCCGTATGCCCAGTGACCCCCTCACAGGCTCGCTGATGTTCCTTCGACGCAACAAAAGTCGAGCGCCGAGCGCTGCAGCGCCGCGATCCGGGCCGGAGGCCGGCGAGGCGCCCGCGGCTCCCGACCGCCAGTTGACGGCGATCGCATCCCTCTCGAGCACGCTTGCCCGGGCACGCGACGAGCAGACGGTCGCGCGAACCCTGCTCGAGGAATGCTTCTCGCTCCTCGAGATCGACTTCGCGGGCCTCGCTGTCGTCGACGAAGGCGGCGAGCGCGGATCGGGCCTGCTGGCCCTGGCCCGCAACGGCGATACCGAGTGGTGGCGGGACGTCTCACTCGACTTCGAGCAGGAACCGTCGGGGATTGCGAGCGCGGTGCGCCAGGGCAGTCCAGTCGTCGTCGACGATGTCGACGGGTCGCCTCAGGTGAGCCGGCGCCTGGCCGAGAAAGTCGGGGCCAAGAGCGCTGTCTTCGTCCCGCTCGTCTCGGACGATGCCGTGCAGGCCGTGCTCGTGATCGCGACCACGCAGGAACCACGGATCTTCACCGGCGACGAGCTCGCATTGCTCCAAGCGCTCGCCGCCGAGGCTGCGCTCGCCCTCGATCGCACCCGCTCGGCCGACGCGCTGGACGACGCGCTGGAGCGCGAGCGGCTGGTGGCCTCGATCGGCCGCAAGGTGCGTTCCGAGCTCGACCTCGAGGCGGTGCTTCGCGTCGCCGTCGCGGAAACCGGCATGGCGACCGGCGTCACACGTTGCTTCGTCAGGCTCGGTGACCCCGCCGGCCCGATGCCGATCCGCGCCGAGTGGGATGCCGAAGGATTCGTCCCGATCGGAGGCTCCGCCGACCGGCTGGCCGTCAGCAATCTCGCCGCTCGCGAGCGCCGGACGGTATCGCTCGGAGACATCCGCGCAGCGCCGGAGCTCGAGGATCCGGAGCTCGGTGGGATCCAGACGCTCCTCGACCTGGACACGATCGCCGTGCTGGCCACGCCGATCGTCGCCTTCGACCGCATGATCGGCGTCTTCGGGCTGCACCGTTCCGAGGCGGGCGAGTGGTCCGAGGCGGAGATCGCGCTCGCGGAGGCCGTCGCCAGAGAGGTGGCGATCGCAATCCACGCGGCGCAGCTGCTCGACGAGAACGTCCGGCGGCTCGAGCAGCAGACGGCCCTGCTGAAGGCGGCCCAGGTCGTCACGAGCGAGCTGCGCCTCGAAACCGTCCTCCAGCGCCTCGTGGTCGAGGTGACGAAGCTGCTCGGCGCCGACGCAGCGGATTGCTACCTCTACGACTCCGATCGCTCGATGCTTCGCTGTGCCGCGGTCTACGGGCTCGATCCCGAGCTGGTCGAGTTCGAGCTTCCGGCCGACCGTGAGATCTCCGGACGCTTCCGTGAGCCCGTCGAGCACCCGGCCTACGCGGGCTTTGCGAGCGCGATCTCCGCGCAGATGACCTGGTCCGGTGAGCGCCGGGGCGTACTCGGGGTTGCGACCCGAGACTCGGACCGCCGGTTCGGCCGGCTCGAGTCTGATCTGCTGGAGACATTCGCGGGCCTCGCCTCGCTCGCCGTTCGCAACGCCGCGAGCTTCGAGCAGAGCGTCCGGCAGGCGCGGGTCCAGCGCGGCTTCTACGGCATCGCCTCCGCGCTCGCCGAGCCTCTCTCGCAGCCGGCGACGCTCGATGCCGTGGCGCAGGCGGCGAGCGAGGCGCTCGGCGGATCGTTCGCGGCGGTCCTCATGCCAAGCGGCCCACAGCTCGAGCTCGCGGCTTCATACAACCTCCCGGAGTCCGTGACGCAGGCGCTCGCCGACGGCCCTCCGGACTCGGCCGCCGTTCTGGCCGCGGCTGCACGAGACCGACGCCTGCTGTCCGCCTCTTCGCTGGCCGACGACGACCGCTTCGGAGCGGAGTGGCGGAAGCTGGCCGCCGACGCCGACGTGCGCTCGCTGCTCGCGATCCCCGTCGATCCTCCACGGCGTGAAGAGGGCGGGGTCGTCGTCGTCTTCTTCTCCGAGGAGCGCATGTTCAGTGACGACGACCTCGAGCTCGGGCGCCGCCTCGCCGGAGCCGCGCGTGGGGCCCTCGAGCGGAGCGAGCTCTACGAGAGCGAGCGCACCTCGCGCGCCCTCTCCCAGCAGCTGGCGCGCATGGGAAGCCTGCTCGCGACCGAGCTCGACCCGGGGGCGATCCTCGACGAGCTTGCCGCTCAGGCGCCTTCCTTGCTCAGCGCCGATGCTTGTGCGATCCACGTCGTCGAGGGGGACGAGCTCGTGGTCAGCGCGGTCGGCGGCCAGACCGCTCCGGCCGTGATCGGCGCGCGGCTGCCGATGACCGCTCGTCCCGCCGGCGACGTCGTCCAGTCGCGCTCGCCCGTCGTTGTCTCCGATGCTTCCGCAGATCCCCGGCTCCTCGCGGAGGACCCGGTGCTCGAGGCGGGTCATTCCGCCTATCTCGGTGTCCCCCTGATCGGCATGGAGGAGGGCCTCCAAGGAGTGATCGCCGTCTATGCGCGCCGAGCCCGTACCTGGCGCGAAGAGGAAATCGAGGCCCTGGCGGCGCTGGCGGGCAATGCCTCGGTCGTGCTCTCGAACGCCGAGCTCTACCAGCGGGTGGCGGTCGAGCGCGAGCGGAGCTACGCGATCCTCGCGAACATTGCCGATGGGATCGTCGCCGTCGATCGCGACGGCGAGGTCGTGCTCTGGAACCAGGCGGCCGAGCAGATCACCGGCGTTCCCGCCGCCGCCGCGCTCGGCAGGACGCCGGTCGAAGTGCTGCAGCGCGAGCTCGCGTCGGAGGATGGCGGCCCGGTCGGCGAGCGGCTCCTACCGGTGCAGCGGGGCGCGGAAGAGGTCTGGCTGTCGCTGACCGAGGCGGTCATGCGCGATCCCGTCGGAGCGGTTTCCGGGCGCATCTTCGCGTTCCGCGACGTCTCCTCGGAGCGGATCGTCGAGCAGATGAAGTCTGACTTCGTCTCGACCGTCTCCCACGAGCTGCGCGCGCCGCTGACCTCGATCTACGGGTTCGCCGAGACGCTGCTCCGCCGCGACGTCCTCTTCGGCGAGCAAGAGCGAGAGACGTTTCTCGGCTACATCACATCGGAGGCTCAGCGCTTGACCTCGATCGTCGACACGCTCCTCAGCGTGGCCAGGCTCGAAGCAGGCGACCTCCAGGTCGAGCTGACCCCGACCGATCTGCGCACGGTTGTCTCCGAGGCGGTCACGAACATGCGGCACAGCGCGGAGCTGAACGGCCACCGGTTCGTCCTCGAGCTGCCCGACGAGCCGCTCTCCGCCTCGGCCGATCGTGAGAAGCTGAGCCAGATCCTGGCGAACCTGCTCGACAACGCGGTCAAGTTCTCTCCCGGAGGCGGCACCGTCACCGTCGAAGTGGCGCACCGCCGCAGCGGTCAAGTCGAGGTCCGAGTGGTCGACGAAGGTCAGGGGATTCCGGAGGCCGAGCGGGAGCGGATCTTCTCGAAGTTCCATCGCGCCGACAGCTCGGCACGCAGCCCCGGTGGCGCCGGCCTCGGCCTCTTCATCGCCCGCGGCCTCGTGACGGCGATGGGCGGGCGCATCTGGGTCGACTCGGCCGAAGGGGGAGGCTCGAGCTTCGCCTTCGAGCTGCCGCTTGCTCAGGACCCAACCTTGGACGGCGAGTGAGCAGCGGCGAGGATGGGAATAGAGGACGCGAGTTGCCGCGCGTGCTCGTGATCGATGACGAGGCTCCTATCCGCCTGCTCTGCCGGGTGAACCTCGAGGCAGCGGACATGACTGTGCTCGAGGCCGAGAACGGGCCGGCGGGGCTGGCTACGGCTCGCAGCGAGCGACCGGACGTGATCCTGCTCGACGTGATGATGCCCGGGATGGACGGGTGGCAGGTGCTCGAGCAGCTCCTGGCCGACGAGCGCACGCGTGACGTCCCGATTGTCTTCCTCACTGCGCGGGCGGAGCTCCGCGACCAGGCGCGCGGGCTGGAGCTCGGTGGCGTCGACTACATCACGAAGCCGTTCAACCCCGTCGAGCTCGCGCCGCTCGTCGTGGACCTGTTGGCGCGGGTCGAGCGTGGGGAGGGAGAGAAGCTGCGGGGCGAGCGCCTCGCGGAGCTGCGGCAGCTCCTCACGGAGTAGGCCAGGAGGGTTTGACTCGTCGCCGGGGTGCGATGGTCGTTCGACTGAGGACACCGCCTCGGGGCGAGCAGCGCGGCCCGGCGGCTCAGCTAGCGACCCGCGAAGTCGGCGGTGGCCAGGCGACGCGAGCCGCCGGCCAGGCCGACACCGATCCGCTGAAACCCCCGATCGAGCAGGTTCTGCCGGTGCCCAGGGCTCGCCATCCACATGTTCACGACTGTCTGCGCGGAGAGCCCTCCGGACCCGGAGGCGAGATTCTCGCCGACATACGGCATGCGAACGCCGAAACGTCGCAGTCGCTGGACGAAGTCGCCATGGTCGAAGTAGCCCCGTCGCGCCATGTCCACGGAATGCGCGCGCGCTGCTCGTGTGAGCGCCGCGCCGGTCCGTAGAGGCGGAGCTCCGTTTGCCGCCCGCACAGCGTTCATCGCGCGAACGATCGCGTATTCGCCCGGGGTGACGGAGACCCCGGCAACTCTGTCAGAGGACAGGGGCAGTGGTGGCGTGGAATCAGCGCCTGCAGTCGCGCTCAGGGCGAGCACTAGCCCGAGCACGGTCACCAAGACGCTGAGAAGTGGGCGATTCCCAGACATCAGGGGGGTCGGCGGGGCACCCTACAAGGCTCCGCGGACGAGTGCGTTAAGAAGCAGTGAAGACTTTTCTGACTTGTAACGACTAGCGAGCCGTCTGTGCGAGCAGGATTCCCCCGAGAACGACGGCCCCACCTGTCAGTTGAGCCGCGGAAAGCGACTCTCCGAGCCAGGCATAGGCGACGAGCGCGCCGGCGACTGGCTCGAACATCGCCGTCACGCCGACGCGTGTGGCGGAAACGTGACGAAGCGCGCCGACCAGGAGCAGGAAGGGCAGGATCGTCCCGACGACGATCATCGTCAGCATCAGGAGCCAGATCGGCGTCGTCGTTGCGAGCAGCACCCCGTCGAGCTGCACCCGATCGTCGACGAGCCCGGCCGGGAACGACCACCAGGGCTGGATTACGGCCCAGAAGAGCGCCGCGACGGCGAACCCGAGGCAGAGGAGCGAGACCGGGTCGCGTCGGCCAACAGCATGTTCGGCCAGCAAGATGTAGAGGGCGAACGCAACCGCCGCCCCGAGAGCGGCGACGGTGCCGAGGCCATCGAGCGAGAACCCGTGCCAGAGGTCGACGACGAGCGACAGGCCGCCGAGGGCGAGCACGAGCGCGACCCAGATCCGCCGGCGAACGGGCTCCTTCGCCACGAACCTCGCCCAGAGCGCGATCAGCACCGGCGCCAGGTACTGGATCACCAGGGCAATCCCGATCTGGAGCCGGTGGATGGCGAAGAAGTAGAGCCACTGGACGAGCGCGAGGCCGAGGATCCCGAAGACCGCGAGGAAGAGGAGCTCACTCCGGCGGATCCGCAGACGCCGAGGCTGAGCAATCAGGAGCGCCGCCCCCAGGGCGACCGCAGCGCCCGTCGAGCGAACCTCAGTCAGCCGTAGAGAAGACAGGCCGGAGGAGAGGATCGCCTTCGAGACCGTGCCGTTGATCCCCCACATGCAGGTCGCGGCGAGCACCATCGCGTAGCCGAGGAGCGGGCGGCGCTCGCGTTCGGGCGGCTCGCTCCCGGAGAGGATCGGCTCCACCACGAAGCGAGGCTATCCGACTACACTTCGGGCACCTGCGGGGTGTAGCTCAGCCTGGTTAGAGTGCTTGCTTTGGGAGCAAGAAGTCGCCGGTTCGAATCCGGCCACCCCGACCTCAGGCGCCCCGGCCTGTCGAACCAAACGAATCCAAAGCAAACGCTGAACGAGCTCATCATCCGCGCGCCGACGCTGGACGACGCGCCGGCGGTGGCCGCGCTCATCGACGCCCGCGACCGGACCGACTTCGACGAAGAGCGGCCGATCGCCTTCAGCCGCGAGGAGCTTCGGGCCTGGTGGGCCCGTAATCCGGAGCATCTCGAGACGGACGTGTGGCTTGTGCTTGCCGAAGAGCGGGTTGTCGGGTGGGCCGGCGCCGGACAAGATGGAGAGATCGCCAACGTCGCCGACGAGTCGTGCGTCCATCCGGACTTCCGCGGCCGCGGGGTCGGGACGCGCCTGGTCGAACTCGCCGAATCGTGGGCCCGCGAGCGCTCGCTTCCGCGCCTCCACATGCATGCCGTGACCAAGGAGGGTCACCGGCTGTTCGCCGAGCGCGGCTTCGAGCTCGTCCGTTACTTCTGGCGGATGGAGATCTTCCCCGATGAGGAGCCTCCTTGGCTCGAGTCGCCGGACGGGTTCAGCATCCGGGCCTACGAGCCGGGCACCGACGACGAGGCGCTGCACGCCATGCACCAGGAGGCCTTCGCGGAGCACTGGGAGTTCAAACCCCGACCGCTCGAGAGTTGGTTGCGTTGGCGCACGACCCGCAGCGACTACCTACCGGAGCTGTGGCAGCTCGCCTTCCAGGGCGAGGAGCTGGCCGGAGCGGCGCTCGGTTTCGGCCAGAGCGGGCTCGGCTGGATCCTCGATCTCGCGGTTGCCCCGAAGTGGCGGAAACGCGGCCTGGGTCTGGCTTTGCTGCAGAGGTCGTTCCACGAGCTCTACAAGCGCGGGTTCACCCAGATCGGACTCGAGGTCGACTCGGAGAACGAGACCGGCGCGACCCGCCTGTACGAGCGAGCCGGGATGCGCGTGACGCGGCGCTACGCGACGTTCGAGAAACGAATCAGCGGCTGATCGCGGCCGCGGGTTGCTTGACGGGCCGCTCGGGCGGGTTCGCATCGACGAGCACGGCGGCGAAGAGCAGCACGGCCATGGCGACCGCGCTCTCGCCGAGCAGGCTGCGGGAGATCGCGTGCGAGCCGGTCCCGCGACCGCGCTGCAGCGCGGGGCGCACGACGAAGTGGTGGAGCGCCCCCCACGAGAGCGCAAGGCCGACGAGCGCGCTCTTCAGCAGCAGCACCTGGCCGTAGCGCTCCTGCCAGAGGTCAGAAGCCTGAGGCAGGCGGACATACGCCAGATATGCGCCGGCGCCTACCATGAGCGCGACCAGCACCGCCGCGAGCTGCGAGAAGCGGAGGAACGCCTCCCGGCGCAGGCCGGGCGCGGCCGGCCAGACGACGAACGCGAGCTGGGCGAGCCCACCCACCCAGAGACAGGCGGCGGAGAGGTGTACCCAGTCGGCGAGCTCGGATCGCCAGGAAGAACCGGTTTCCACGGCCGAGTGCCCGGAGAGTGAGAGCCCGGAGCAGAGGACGAGTCCGAGGACGAGCGCCGGCCAGAGCAGCACCGGCCGGTCGGTGAGCCAGGCGAGGAAGAGGATCGCGGCCAGGAGCGCAAACCCGAGCGTCATGGCGATGAAGGCGGTTCCGAAGCGAGTTCCCTCCGCCAGCGGGGAGAGGTCGCCGTACACGAGCCGGCCGAGCGGGAGCTGGAACGCGTCCCGTGCCCGCAGGAGGAAGCCGACGATCCCGAGCTCGATGCTGGCGATGACTCCCACCATTGCGACGAGATAGAACCGTCGCTCCAGCGTGGGCGTCGCGCGCTTGCCGACGACGAGCAGACGGAAGGCAAGCCCGCCGACGAGGAGAGCGAGGCCCAGGAAGTACCCCCAGCGGACGATGTACTCGAAGGTCGTCGGGCCGGCTGACCCGTAGGCCTCGGTGGGAGGCGGCGGAACGACCCTGACCCCGAACGTGTAGACACCCGAGAGGACGTGCCCCTCGAACGAGGTGACGTGCCAGCGCACGGTGTACGCGCCCTTCGGCAGGCGCTTGAGTGGGACGGTTGCGACTCGCTTCTGGTCGATCGTGTGCGCGGGGCCCGCGGTGACGCGCGCGCCTGTCGCGCTTCGCACCTCGATCGAGTCCGGGAAGACGTCGACGCCCTGATCGAAGTGCAGCAGGACCGCGGGCGGCGAAGTCCCCAGGCGCTTGCCGAAGGTCGGCTCGCGCTGAAGCAGGTTCGCATGCGCAAACGCGGAGGCCGGGAGCGCCAGCGCAACGAGGGCCGCAGCTGCGAGTGCTCTCATGGCCCGCCTGCGAGCGGCGAGAGGTGGCCGAAGATCGGCGCTACGTTCCGGTCACAGAAGAGTAGGACCGAAAAAGCCAGGAAGACGAGCGCAAAGCCCGCGTTGAAGACCGGCGACCGCGGACGGGCGAAAAGCGCAAGCGTGATGAGTGCTCCGACGATTGCGGTCCAGCCGAGCGCGTGGTGCAGGAAGGCCGCTCGCGAGAAGAGCCACGGGTTCTGCTCGTGAATGAGGAAGGCGCCGCCGGAGACCGCGAAGGCGAAGGGAATGGTCAGTTCCCAGAGCGGATTCCTCAGCTTCCCGCGCACGAGCCCGAGTTGCGCCGCCCCCGCGAGCATCATCGCCTGCGCCCAGACGCCGTGGGCGAGCATGTGGATCGCGGAGCTCGTGAAGAAGACCATGACCGGCCACATGAATACGCCCATGAGGAACGCCACGCTCGGCCACAGATACGCGCGCCAGGCCCGGCGCCGCCACACCTTTCGCCCGACGATCGTCTCCGCGAGCAGGCAGAGGCCGAGGAACACGAATCCCGTCCCGAACATCCAGTGGACGACTTCGGGCGGGGGCTGCATCAGGGCACGGCTTCCTCTTCTGCGCGCTCGAGATCTGCGAGCAAGCCGGGAACGACCCAGAAGTGGAAGACCGCGCCGGCGAGAATGACGAGGAGCGGCGGCTGGATGACGAGGTACCAGAAACCGTGCTTGTCCGGGTCGAGCATCGTGATCCGATAGGGCTGGGCGAGCGCCCAGATCAGGCCCGCGAGAGCGGTGAGCGGACCGAGAGCCGAGACGGCAGTGTGGCGCCGCGACTGCCGCTGACGCGCCCTGACCTCAGTCCTCTCTTGGACGAGCTCCGCGTCCATCCCTCACCTCCGTGCGTGATTGTACGTAGAGCGGTCGAGTTCCCCAAAAGCATCCGCGCGGGCTTCTCCGGCCAGGAAGCGGAGGAAGAAGTACGTCGCGGCGGCGAAGAGGACCAGTGCTTGCTCGAGTGCCATGGCGGCTCCGCCGATCTGCTGGTCGGTGAGCGCCGCGAGGCCCCAGAGCCGGTGGGCGTGCTCGTAGAAGTCGTAGACGGGTCTCGGGATCAGCGCGAGCAGGAGGCCGAGAGGGCTCGCGAGGACGAAGGCGGCGAAGAGGTACATGGCGCGGGTGCCGCTGGCAAGGCGGTGCGGCTCGTCCTGGAGGGCGGGCCACCAGAAGAGGAAGCCGGCGACGAAGTAGCAGACGTGCTCGACGTGGATCAGGCTCCCCTGGTGACGGAGCGCGGCGTCGTAGGCCGCCGGCACGTGCCAGGCGAAGTAGGTGCCGAGCCAGAGCGTGAGGGCGACCAGCGGGTGCGTCAGGGCCCTGACGGGGCGTAGGCGCCCGGCTGCGGCGGCAAGCGCCGGCGGGAGCCCGAGCACGCAGAGCGCCGGCGCCCACTCGGCGAGGATCACGTTCTGGAGTAGGTGCGCCGAGAGCAGATAGTGGAGCGAGAGCGCGTGCAGCGGCGTGATGAAGGCGGCGAGGATGAGGAGGAGGCCGGCGGCGAAGCAGGCGATTCGCCGGCGCTCCGCCGGGAAGCGGCGCACCGCGATCGCATACCCAACCGCGAGTGCGGGGACGAGCACGAGCGCCTCGAAGTCGAGCGTCCAGGCATATGGATCGTGCACTTGCCGGACGCTACGCTATGGATGCGCGCGGGCGTAGCTCAGTGGTAGAGCCCTGGGTTTCCATCCCAGTCGCGCGGGTTCGATCCCCGCCGCCCGCTTCGTCCGGCTGGCTCGCTAGGCTGTTGTCAATAATGAAGACAGTCGAGCGAGATGAGGCGCGTCGGTTGCGCCGTGAGCAAGGGGCGTCCGTCAAAGAGCTTGCAAAGCTGCTGGGCGTCTCTCGATCATCGATCAGCCTCTGGGTACGCGACATCGAGCTCACCGACGCGCAACGTTCTGCGCTTCGAAGACGGATGGGTGGCAGAATCGACGGGTCGCGCGCAAATGCGGTCAGCGCCCTTAAGAGGCGACGCGAAGCCCAAGAGGCGGGTAGAGCGGCCACTCAGCGTGCCGATCTCCTCCACGCTGCCGGATGCATGCTGTATTGGGCTGAGGGGTCACGGAATAGAAACTCGATCCACTTTGTCAATTCGGATCCGGCGATGATCCTGTTCTTCGCACGGTTCTTGCGCGTCTGCTTCGAGGTTTCAGACGAGAAGATCCGAGTAAGGTGCAACCTCTTCGCCGAAGGCCCTGCACATCAGCGCGAAGTCGAACAATTCTGGCTGGAGCTGCTCGGACTTCCGCAGACCTGTCTGTGCAGATCCGCCGTGAACGTCTATTCGAAATACAGCAAGAAGAAGCGGCGGAACAAGCTGCCTTATGGAACATGCCGTCTTGCGGTCCACGACACGCAGCTCGTCCAACACATCTACGGAGCGATCCAGGAATACGGCGGCTTCGACCGCGAGGAGGGGCTCATGTAGCCGCCTGCCCGTCCGACGCCGACGCAATGCTGCCTCGACGTGGAGGAGCGCGTTGTCCGCTTTCGAGCCACGACGATCCTCGCGGTGCTCGGGATCGCGATCGCAGTCGCGCTCTTACTCGAGATCGTGTGGATCGCCCGCCAGATCCTGGTCTGGATCCTGATTGCGATCTTCCTCGCCCTCGCCCTGAACCCTGCGGTCGACTGGTTCCAGCGGCACGGCGTCAAGCGCCGCGGGCTCGCGA
>WNFV01001574.1_pt1 | contig 31038 bp, 41 predicted proteins | sample 5400101 | NCBI WGS metagenome assembly WNFV01 (sample SAMN13153361, study PRJNA577476) | soil metagenome | isolation source: 115 cm soil or saprolite under grassland replicate 1 | place: USA:California | collected 2016-06-15 | reverse complement strand
TCAAGGGCAAGCAGGGCCGGTTCCGGCAGAACCTGCTGGGCAAGCGCGTCGACTATTCCGGTCGTTCCGTGATCGTTGTCGGCCCGCAGCTCAAGCTGCACCAGTGCGGTCTGCCCAAGCAGATGGCGCTGGAGCTGTTCAAGCCGTTCGTGATGAAGCGGCTGGTCGACCTCAACCACGCGCAGAACATCAAGTCCGCCAAGCGGATGGTCGAGCGGCAGCGGCCGGTCGTGTGGGACGTGCTGGAAGAGGTCATCGGCGAGCACCCGGTGCTGCTCAACCGGGCGCCGACCCTGCACCGGCTGGGTATCCAGGCCTTCGAGCCGCAGCTGGTCGAGGGCAAGGCGATCCAGATCCACCCGCTGGTGTGCACCGCGTTCAACGCCGACTTCGACGGTGACCAGATGGCGGTGCACGTACCGCTGTCGTCCGAGGCGCAGGCCGAGGCGCGGATCCTCATGCTGTCCAGCAACAACATCCTCAAGCCGGCCGACGGCAAGCCGGTCACCATGCCCACCCAGGACATGGTCATCGGCCTGTACCACCTGACCCACCAGCGCCAGGACCTGCTCGGCGCCGGGCGGATCTTCAGCTCCGACGCCGAGGCCCGGATGGCCTACGACAACGGCGAGCTGCACCTGCAGGCGCTGGTGAAGATCCGGCTGCGGTCGGTGACCGAGGTGGACAACGGAGCCGGCGCGGCGCTGTGGCAGGCGCCGGACGGGTGGCAGCCCGGCGACCCGGCGGTCATCGAGACCACGCTCGGGCGGGTGCTGTTCAACGAGACCCTGCCCGTGGGGTACCGCTTCGTCAACTACGAGATCCGCAAGGGCCAGCTCTCGGCGATCGTCAACGACCTCGCCGAGCGCTTCCCGAAGGTCGCCCTCGCCGCGACGCTGGACGCGCTCAAGGAGGCCGGGTTCCACTGGGCCACCTGGTCGGGCGTGACCATCGGCATCGAGGACGTGGTGGCTCCGCCGCGCAAGCGGGAGATCCTGGAGCGCTACGAGAAGGAGGCCGAGCGGATCGACAAGCAGTACCAGCGCGGTCTGATGACGGCCGAGGAGCGCCGCGGCGAGCTGATCGAGATCTGGACCAAGGCGACCAACGAGGTCGCCAAGGAGATGGAGACGGCGCTGCCCAAGGAGAACCCGCTGTGGAAGATGATCAACTCGGGTGCCCGCGGTAACCTGCTCCAGCTCCGGCAGATCTCGGCCATCCGTGGCCTGGTGGCCAACCCGAAGGGCGAGATCATCCCGCGGCCGATCAAGGCCAGCTTCCGGGAGGGCCTGTCCGTGCTGGAGTACTTCATCTCCACCCACGGCGCCCGCAAGGGGCTGGCCGACACCGCCCTGCGGACCGCCGACTCCGGGTACCTGACCCGGCGGCTGGTGGACGTGTCGCAGGACGTGATCATCCGCGAGGAGGACTGCGGTACCGACCGGGCCATCCCGATGGCGGTCGGCCAGAAGCTCGCCGACCAGCTCGTCGTGCACGAGCACGCCGAGACCGGGGCGCACGCCCGTACCCTGGCCGACGACATCAAGGGTCCCGACGGTCAGGTGGTCGCCAAGCGCGGCGACGACCTCAACTCGATCCTGGTGGCCGGAATGGTCGCGGCCGGCGTGGAGAACATCCGGGTGCGCAGCGTGCTCACCTGCGAGTCGAAGCTGGGCGTCTGCGCGGCCTGTTACGGCCGTTCGCTGCCGACCGGCAAGACCGTCGACGTCGGCGAGGCGGTGGGCATCATCGCCGCCCAGTCGATCGGTGAGCCGGGTACCCAGCTCACGATGCGGACCTTCCACACCGGTGGCGTCGCGGGTGAGGACATCACCCAGGGTCTGCCACGTGTGCAGGAGATCTTCGAGGCCCGGGTACCCAAGGGCAAGGCGCCCATCGCCGAGATGGGTGGACGGATCCGGATCGAGGACGGCGACCGGGCGCGGAAGATCATCATCGTGCCCGACGACGGCAGCGACGAGATCGTTTACGACAAGATCTCCAAGCGGGTCCGGCTGCGGGTGGCCGACGGCGACCACATCGACGTCGGCGAGAAGATCACCGAGGGCACCATCGACCCGCACGAGCTGCTGCGGGTCCTGGGTCCGCGGGCGGTGCAGGTCCACCTGACCCAGGAGGTCCAGGAGGTGTACCGGTCGCAGGGTGTGCAGATCCACGACAAGCACATCGAGATCATCATCCGGCAGATGCTCAAGCGGGTCACCGTGATCGACTCGGGCTCCACCGAGTTCCTGCCGGGCCTGCTGGTCGACCGGGCGCACTTCGAGGCGGAGAACCGCCGCGTGGTCGCCGAGGGCGGCGAGCCGGCGGCCGGCCGGCCAGTGCTCATGGGTATCACCAAGGCGTCGCTGGCCACCGAGTCGTGGCTGTCCGCGGCGTCGTTCCAGGAGACCACCCGGGTGCTGACCGACGCGGCGATCCACGCCCGCAGCGACTCGCTGATCGGCCTCAAGGAGAACGTGATCATCGGCAAGCTCATCCCGGCCGGTACGGGCATCAGCCGGTACCGCAACATCCGGGTCGAGCCGACCGAGGAGGCCAAGGCCAAGGTGTACTCGATGACCGGGTACGCCGAGACCGACTACGGGTTCGGGCCGGCGAGCGGGCACGCGGTACCCCTGGATGATTTCGATCTGGGGTCGTTCCGCTGACCTTGCGGTCTGCAGGCGCCCGCCACGGTGAGTGGCGGGCGCCTCGCCTTTGTCGGCTGATCCTCACGGGAGGAGCGGCGTTCCGCCGCACTATTCTCGTGTCATGTCCGTGACCCCGGCGGCGCTGGAGAACGTGCGCCACCCGCTCGACCCGGACCCGGTCGCCTCGACCAAGGCCCGGGGCGTGCTGGCGCTCGGCATCGTCGCGGCGCTGACCGGGTTCTTCCTCGGCGGGCTGATCCCGGCGACGCTGGCGCTGCTGCTGGCCCGGCAGGTCCAGCGGGACCGGGTCGCCTCGGCGGGCTACCTGACCGGTGCCCGGCCGCTTCGGGTCGGTGTCGCCCTGGCCTGGGTGGGTATCGTGCTCGCGGCCACAGCGTTGGTCCTCGCCTCGATCATCGGGCTGCTGCACTACGCGGACAGCCGGTCGGGCGGTCCGGACTTCGCGCCCAACGTGAACTGAGGAGGGCGGCGTGAGCGCAGCGAGGCGCGGTGCCGTCCGGGCTGAGGCGACACACCGACGGAGTCGGGGTGTGGCGCCGAGGGAGGGCGGCACCCAGCGGCGCCTCGCCGGAGTGAACCGGGAGGCGCGGTGACTCACGATCCGCTGTCCGACGATCCCGCGTGGGCGCCGCCGTCGTCCGGGCCACCGCCGCATGCCGCGCCGGGGTACCCGTTGCCACGGCCGGCGCCGCCGGCCGGGTACCCGTACCTGCCACCGCCGCCTCCGCCGCCGGTACCGCCGCGCGGGGTGCCGCGGCTGCGGCCGGTACGGATCGACCCGGTGCCGGGTACCCCGTTCGGGATCGCGATCCCGGCGCTGAACCCGACCGTGTCGGGGCTCGCGGTCGGGTCGATGATCGCGGGGATCGGGTCGATCGTGATCAGCTTCGCGGTGCTCTGCGCGGGGATCAGCCGGGCGTCGTCCGGCGCCCTGGTCGGCGGGGCGTTCGCCGTGCTCACCGGGGCGATCGGGCTGGGCGCGGTCGGGGTGGCGTTCGCGGCGATGCGCCAGGTCCGGGGCTCCGGCGGCCAGATCACCGGGGGCGGGATGGCGATCGCCGGCCTGGTCTGCGGCGCCTGCGGGGTGGGGCTGGCCCTGCTTGGGATGCTGATGGCCGTCGCGCTCGCGCCGTGACGGCGGCCCCGGCGGCCACCTCCGGCGGGGCCGAGCCGGGCACAGCGGGTACTATGGGCATGGAGCTGCACACCTGTCGCCATGAGGTAGCACGTTTTGACCTGTGAGCGCAGGGTGGGTACTCTTTCCCCTCGTGCCCGGGCGCGCCCGGGCCCGTCGTGCGTGCGCCGAGCGCGGCGCCGCGGGGAACAGAATTGACCCGGCCAATCGTGAGTGCGGCCAGGCCTCCGGGACCGGGCGACACGCCCGACCGCGGGGGCCGGGGTCGGACGCGGTATCAAGAGACGGTGCGGTCACCGCTGGTGGCCGAAGGGAGACGAAGGCTCGGATGCCCACCATCCAGCAGTTGGTCCGCAAGGGCCGCCAGGCGAAGACGAGCAAGACCAAGACGCCGGCGCTCAAGGGGAGCCCGCAGCGGCGCGGGGTGTGCACGCGCGTGTACACGACCACGCCGAAGAAGCCGAACTCGGCGCTGCGGAAGGTGGCGCGCGTCCGGCTCACCAGCGGTATCGAGGTCACCGCGTACATCCCGGGCGTGGGGCACAACCTGCAGGAGCACTCGATCGTGCTGGTCCGCGGCGGCCGGGTGAAGGACCTCCCCGGCGTGCGGTACAAGATCATTCGCGGTTCGCTGGACACCCAGGGGGTGCGCAACCGCAAGCAGGCGCGCAGCCGCTACGGCGCGAAGAAGGAGAAGAGCTGACATGCCGCGTAAGGGCCCCGCTCCGCACCGGCCGCTGATCGCCGACCCGGTGTACAACTCGCCGCTGGTCACCCAGTTGATCAACAAGATCCTGCTGCGCGGCAAGCGGCAGCTGGCCGAGCGCATCGTGTACGGCGCGCTGGAGGGCTGCCGGGAGAAGACCGGCACCGACCCGGTGGTCACGCTCAAGCGGGCGATGGACAACGTCAAGCCCACCCTGGAGGTACGCAGCCGCCGGGTGGGTGGCGCGACCTACCAGGTACCCGTCGAGGTGCGCGCGCCCCGCGCCGTCACCCTCGGCCTGCGCTGGCTGGTCAGCTACTCCAAGGCCCGCCGCGAGAAGACCATGATCGAGCGGCTCATGAACGAGCTGCTCGACGCGAGCAACGGCCTCGGTGCCGCCGTCAAGCGGCGCGAGGACACCCACAAGATGGCCGAGTCCAACAAGGCCTTCGCGCATTACCGCTGGTAGTGCGGATTTTCGAGACGACGAAGTAGGGATCTGACGTGGCTGCCGCCGACAACGCGCTCGCCAAGGTACGCAACATCGGCATCATGGCGCATATCGACGCTGGTAAGACGACCACGACCGAGCGGATCCTGTTCTACACCGGCATCACCTACAAGATCGGTGAGGTCCACGAGGGCGCGGCCGTCATGGACTGGATGGAGCAGGAGCAGGAGCGGGGGATCACCATCACCTCCGCCGCGACCAAGTGTGTCTGGAAGGGCCACACCATCCAGATCATCGACACGCCCGGCCACGTCGACTTCACGGTCGAGGTCGAGCGGTCGCTTCGGGTGCTCGACGGCGCCGTGGCGGTGTACGACGGAGTGGCGGGTGTCGAGCCGCAGACCGAGAACGTCTGGCGGCAGGCCGACAAGTACCACGTACCGCGGATGTGCTTCGTCAACAAGCTCGACCGCACCGGGGCGGACTTCTTCCGCTGCGTGCAGATGATGGTCGACCGGCTCAACGCGACGCCGCTGGTACTGCAGCTGCCGATCGGGCTGGAGCACGACTTCATCGGGGTCGTCGACCTGATCGGGATGCGCGCGCTGACCTGGCGCGGGGAGACCCAGAAGGGCGACGACTACACCGTCGAGGAGATCCCGGCCGACCTGCTCGACCAGGCCAACGAGTACCGCGAGAAGCTCATCGAGACCCTCGCGGACATTGACGACACGGTCATGGAGAAGTACCTCGACGGCGAGGAGCTGACCCCCGAGCAGATCAAGGCCGGCATCCGCCGGGCCACGATCGCGAGCAAGGCCAATCCGGTCCTGTGCGGGTCCGCGTTCAAGAACAAGGGCGTGCAGCCCATGCTGGACGCGGTCGTCGACTTCCTGCCCTCGCCGGTGGACCTGCCGGCCTACGAGGGCACGGCGACCGACGGCGAGACACCGGTGCTGCGCAAGCCCTCGGCGTCCGAGCCGTTCTCCGCGCTGGCCTTCAAGATCCAGACGGACAGGCACCTGGGCAAGCTGACGTTCGTCCGGGTCTACTCCGGCACGCTGGAATCCGGGTCCCCGGTGGTCAACTCCACCAAGGACCGCAAGGAGCGGATCGGCAAGATCTACCAGATGCACGCCAACAAGCGGGAGGAGCGTCCCCGGGCCACGGCAGGGGACATCATCGCCGTCCAGGGTCTCAAGCAGACCACCACCGGGGACACCCTCTGCGACCCGGCGCACCCGGTGATCCTGGAGTCGATGACGTTCCCGGAGCCGGTCATCTCCGTGGCGATCGAGCCGAAGAGCAAGGCCGACCAGGAGAAGCTCGGCACCGCGATCCAGCGCCTCGCCGAAGAGGACCCGACCTTCCGGGTGCGCAACGACGAGGAGACCGGCCAGACGGTCATCTCCGGCATGGGCGAGCTGCACCTGGACATCCTGGTGGACCGGATGCGGCGGGAGTTCTCCGTCGCGGCCAACATCGGCAAGCCGCAGGTGGCGTACCGGGAGACGATCCGGCGCGCGGTGGTGAAGGTCGAGTACACGCACAAGAAGCAGACCGGTGGGTCGGGGCAGTACGCCAAGGTGGTCATCACCCTGGAGCCGCTGCCGATCACCTCGGACGGACCCACGTACGAGTTCGTCAACGCGGTCACCGGTGGGCGCATCCCGAAGGAGTTCATCCCGTCGGTGGACGCCGGTGCGCAGGACGCCATGCAGTACGGCGTGCTGGCCGGGTACCCCCTGGTGGGCCTGAAGCTGACGCTGGTGGACGGCCAGTACCACGAGGTCGACTCGTCGGAGATGGCGTTCAAGATCGCCGGTTCGATGGCACTGAAGGAGGCGGCCCGCAAGGCCGATCCCGCGCTGCTCGAACCGATGATGGCCGTCGAGGTCGTCACCCCGGAGGAGAACATGGGTGACGTCATCGGCGATCTCAACTCCCGCCGTGGCATCATCCAGGCGATGGAGGAGCGTGGCGGCAGCCGCGTCGTCCGCGCCCTGGTGCCGCTCTCGGAGATGTTCGGCTACGTCGGCGACCTGCGGTCGAAGACCCAGGGCCGGGCGAGCTACTCGATGCAGTTCGACTCCTACAACGAGGTTCCCGCGAACGTCGCCAAGGAGATCATCGCTAAGGCCACCGGCGAGTAATCGCCGGCGGCCCGTGCGGGCCGGGCTGCACGCACCGGGCCTGTGGCCGACGGCCGCAAGACCCAAGTCGACAGGAAGTCGCACCGCCAGCGGCGGCGGCTACGAACCAAGAAGTCCACAGGAGGACACCAGTGGCGAAGGCGAAGTTCGAGCGGACTAAGCCGCACGTCAACATCGGCACCATCGGTCATATCGACCACGGGAAGACGACGCTGACCGCGGCCATCACCAAGGTCCTGCACGACAAGATGCCCAACCTCAACCCGTACACGCCGTTCGACGAGATCGACAAGGCGCCCGAGGAGAAGGCCCGGGGCATCACGATCTCGATCGCGCACGTCGAGTACCAGACCGAGGCCCGGCACTACGCGCACGTCGACTGTCCGGGTCACGCCGACTACATCAAGAACATGATCACCGGTGCCGCCCAGATGGACGGCGCGATCCTCGTGGTCGCCGCGACCGACGGCCCGATGCCGCAGACCCGCGAGCACGTCCTGCTCGCCCGCCAGGTCGGCGTGCCGTACATCGTCGTGGCGCTCAACAAGGCCGACATGGTCGACGACGAGGAGCTGCTGGAGCTCGTCGAGCTCGAGGTCCGCGAGCTGCTGTCCAACCAGGAGTTCCCGGGCGACGAGCTGCCCGTGGTCCGGGTCTCCGCGCTGCGGGCGTTGGAGGGCGACGAGGAGTGGTCGGAGAAGCTCATGGAGCTGATGAACGCGGTCGACACCGCGATCCCGCAGCCCGTGCGCGAGACCGAGAAGCCGTTCCTCATGCCGATCGAGGACGTCTTCACGATCACCGGTCGCGGTACCGTCGTCACCGGCCGCTGTGAGCGGGGCGTGCTCAAGCCGAACGAGGAAGTCGAGATCGTCGGCATCAAGCCCAAGTCGATGAAGACCGTGTGCACCGGTATCGAGATGTTCCGCAAGATCCTCGACGAGGCGCGCGCCGGCGAGAACGTCGGTCTGCTCCTGCGTGGGGTCAAGCGCGAGGACGTCGAGCGGGGCATGGTCGTCATCAAGCCCGGGACGACGACCCCGCACACCGAGTTCGAGGCGACCGTCTACGTGCTCTCGAAGGAGGAGGGTGGCCGGCACACGCCGTTCTTCCAGAACTACCGGCCCCAGTTCTACTTCCGCACCACCGACGTGACCGGCGTGGTCACGCTGCCCGAGGGCACCGAGATGGTCATGCCCGGCGACAACACCTCGATGACGGTCCAGCTGATTCAGCCGATCGCCATGGAGGAGGGCCTGCGCTTCGCCATCCGCGAGGGTGGCCGGACCGTCGGCGCCGGCCGGGTCACCAAGATCCTGAAGTGAGCCGAGCGTACCCCTGATTTGGTGCGCCGTACGTCAATACGGCATACTGGTCAGGTTGTGCTTATCGCGGGGTGGCCAACCTCGGTTGGCCACCCTCGCGTGGCGCCCGGACACCCCGGGTGCCGACGACCTCCGGCCAACTCCGATCCTTCGGGGCGGAGCCTGGTTCGGGCCCGCGACACGCCCGACCGCGGGGGTCGGAAGCCCGGAGCCCGCGGGCCCCTGAACACAGCGGCATCGAGAGAAGGAAACAGAAGCCACCATGGCGGGACAGAAGATCCGCATCCGGCTCAAGGCCTATGACCACGAGGTCGTCGACTCCTCGGCTCGCAAGATCGTGGAGACGGTGACGCGTACCGGGGCGCAGGTCGCGGGCCCGGTGCCGCTGCCCACGGAGATCAACCGCTTCTGCGTGATCCGCTCGCCGCACAAGTACAAGGACTCGCGCGAGCACTTCGAGATGCGTACGCACAAGCGTCTGATCGACATCATCGACCCGACCCCCAAGACGGTCGACTCGCTCATGCGCCTCGACCTGCCGGCTGGCGTCGACATCGAGATCAAGCTGTAGGGACCGGACTAATGGACAGGCAAGTCAAGGGCATCCTGGGCGCGAAGCTCGGCATGACCCAGGTGTGGGACAACAACAGGGTTGTCCCGGTCACCGTGGTGCAGGCCGGCCCGTGTGTGGTCACCCAGGTCCGCACCCCGGACAAGGACGGTTACAGCGCGGTCCAGCTCGCGTTCGGCGCGATCGACCCGCGCAAGGTGAACAAGCCGGTCACCGGCCACTACGCCAAGGCGGACGTGGCGCCGCGGCGGCACCTCGTCGAGTTGCGCACCACCGACGCTAGCGAGTACACGCTCGGCCAGGAGGTCACCGCCGAGACGTTCGAGGCCGGGCAGGTCATCGACGTCACTGGGCGGACCAAGGGCAAGGGGTTCGCGGGCGTGATGAAGCGGCACGGCTTCCACGGCCTGCGCGCCAGCCACGGCGTCGAGCGCAAGCACCGCTCGCCCGGCTCGATCGGCGCCTGCGCCACGCCGGGTCGCGTCTTCAAGGGGGTACGCATGGCCGGCCGGATGGGCAACGTGCGGTACACCGTGCAGAACCTGACCATCCAGGCGGTCGACCCGGAGCAGAACCTGATCCTCGTCAAGGGCGCCATCCCGGGCCCGAAGGGATCGCTGGTGCTGGTCCGCTCGGCGGCCAAGAAGGGCGGGAAGTGACATGGCAGCCGAGCTGAGCGCCCGGGTCCGCGCGGCGGACGGTACCGCCGCGCGTGCCGTGGAGCTGCCCGACGACGTGTTCAACGTGCAGGCCAACATCCCGCTGATGCACCAGGTCGTGGTGGCGCAGCTCGCTGCGGCCCGACAGGGTACGCACAAGACGAAGACGCGGGGTCAGGTGTCCGGCGGCGGCAGGAAGCCGTACAAGCAGAAGGGCACCGGCCGGGCCCGGCAGGGTTCGATCCGCGCGCCGCAGTTCACCGGCGGTGGCGTGGTGCACGGGCCGGTCCCGCGGGACTACGCCCAGCGCACGCCCAAGAAGATGAAGGCGGCCGCGCTGCGCGGTGCGCTGTCCGACCGGGCGCGCGAGGGCCGGGTGCACGTCGTCGAGTCCTTTGTGGACGGTGAGACGCCCTCGACCAAGGCCGCGCTCGCCGCGCTGGCGGCGGTCACCGACTCGGCCAAGGTACTCGTGGTGCTCAGCCCCGAGGACGAGCTGAACTGGCTCTCGCTGCGCAACCTGCCGACGGTGCACCTGCTCGAGGCGGGCCAGCTCAACACGTACGACGTCCTGGTCGCCGACGAGGTGGTCTTCACCGCCGACGCGCTGGACGAGTTCCTGGGCGTGCCCGCCGTCTCGACGCCGATCGACACCGACGAGGTCGAGGACAGCGCCGAGGCCGGGGCCGACGACGAGACCGACGAGGACGCCGAGGACGAGGCCGCGGAGGAGGAGAGCGAGTGAGCACGATCCCCGACCCGCGCGACATCATCATCGCGCCCGTGGTCTCCGAGAAGAGCTACAGCGAGCTCAACAAGAACTGGTACACGTTCCTGGTCCACCCGGACGCGAACAAGACCGCCATCAAGATCGCCATTCAGCAGATCTTCGAGGTGCGGGTCGAGACGGTCAACACCCTCAACCGGCAGGGCAAGCGCAAGCGCACCCGCACCGGCTGGGGCAAGCGCAAGGACACCAAGCGCGCGATCGTCAAGCTCGCCGACGGGGACCGGATCGAGGCCTTCGGCGGCCCGGTAGCCTGAGGGGTTTGACAGATGCCTATTCGTAAGTACAAGCCGACCACCCCGGGTCGTCGCGGCGCCAGCGTCGCCGACTTCGCCGAGGTGACCCGGTCGACCCCGGAGAAGTCTCTGCTCGCCCCGCTGCACGGCAAGGGCGGCCGCAACGCCCACGGCAAGATCACCACCCGGCACCAGGGCGGCGGGCACAAGCGGCAGTACCGGATCATCGATTTCAAGCGGGTCGACAAGGACGGCGTACCGGCCAGGGTCGCGCAGATCGAGTACGACCCGAACCGCACCGCCCGGATCGCGCTGCTGCACTACGCCGACGGCGAGAAGCGCTACATCATCGCGCCGAAGGACCTCAGGCAGGGCGACCGCGTGGAGTCCGGGGTCGGGGCCGACATCAAGCCCGGCAACAACCTGCCGCTGCGCAACATCCCGGTGGGTACCACGGTGCACGCGGTGGAGCTGCGCCCGGGCGGTGGCGCCAAGCTGGCCCGCTCCGCCGGCGTGGGCATCCAGCTGCTGGGCCGCGAGGCCGACTACGCGACCCTGCGGATGCCCTCGGGTGAGATCCGGCGGGTCCTGGTGCAGTGCCGCGCCACCGTCGGGGAGATCGGCAACGCCGACCAGTCAAACATCAACTGGGGCAAGGCCGGCCGGATGCGGTGGAAGGGCAAGCGCCCGAGCGTCCGGGGCGTGGCGATGAACCCGATCGACCACCCGCACGGCGGCGGCGAGGGCAAGACCTCCGGCGGTCGCCACCCGGTGAACCCGAAGGGCAAGCCCGAGGGGCGTACCCGCAAGGCCAAGCAGCCCAGCGACAAGCTGATCGTCCGGCGCCGCTACGCGAACCGCAAGCGCGGCTGAGGAAGGTAGATAGAGGATGCCCCGCAGCCTGAAGAAGGGTCCGTTCGTCGACGACCACCTGCTCAAGAAGGTGGAAGCGCAGAACGACCGGAACGCCAAGAACGTCATCAAGACCTGGTCGCGCCGTTCGACGATCATCCCGGAGATGCTCGGGCACACCATCGCCGTGCACGACGGGCGCAAGCACGTCCCGGTGTTCATCACCGAGGCGATGGTCGGGCACAAGCTCGGCGAGTTCGCGCTGACCCGGACGTTCAAGGGCCACGAGAAGGACGACCGGAAGAGCCGCCGCCGCTGACGGCGCAGGACTGGGATAGAGGACAGGACACCCGATGCCAACCAAGAGCGACGTCGCGCTTCCGGGCGCACGCGCGGTCGCGCGGCACGTGCGCATCTCCGCGACGAAGGCGCGCCGTGTGGTCAACCTCGTCCGCGGCCTGCCCGCGCGGGAGGCGCTGACGGTACTGCAGTTCGCGCCGCAGGCGGCCAGCGAGCCGGTGTACAAGGTGCTGGCGAGCGCGATCGCCAACGCGGAGAACAACGAGCGGCTCGACCCGGACGCGTTGCTGGTCGCCGAGGCGTACGTGGACGAGGGCCCGACGCTGAAGCGGTTCCGCCCGCGTGCACAGGGCCGGGCGTACCGGATCCGCAAGCGCACCTGCCACATCACGATCGTGGTCGAGTCGGTCGGCGCGGCGGCCGGTCCGGCGCGCCCGATCGTGCCCGGCCGCAAGGCCGCGAGCAAGAAGGCGGCGCCCGCGAAGGCCGCGCCGGCCGAGGTCGAGGAGACGCCGACCGACGAGGAACCGCCGACCCCGGCGGTCGAGGTCGCGGAGGAGACGACGGCGCCGGCCAGGAAGTCGGCCCGCAGGCCGGCCAAGAAGGCGCCCGCCAAGGCTGCCGACGAGGACGCAGAAGAGGCCGGCGAGGCGGCCGAGGAGGAGACCGAGTAATGGGTCAGAAGGTTCACCCGCACGGGTTCCGGCTCGGCATCTCGACCGACTGGAGGAGCCGGTGGTACGCGGACAAGCTCTACAAGGACTACATCGCGGAGGACGTGAAGATCCGCAAGATGATGTCCAAGGGCCTGGAGCGCGCCGGCATCTCCAAGGTGGACATCGAGCGCACCCGGGACCGGGTACGCATCGACATCCACACCGCCCGTCCGGGCATCGTGATCGGCCGCAAGGGCGCCGAGGCCGACCGGATCCGCGGGGAGCTGGAGAAGCTGACCGGCAAGCAGGTGCAGCTGAACATCCTCGAGGTGAAGAGCCCCGAGTCCGACGCCCAGCTGGTCGCGCAGAGCATCGCCGAGCAGCTGTCCAGCCGGGTCAGCTTCCGCCGGGCGATGCGCAAGGCAATGCAGTCGGCGATGAAGAACCCGCTCGTGAAGGGCATTCGGGTGCAGTGCGCCGGGCGCCTGGGCGGGGCCGAGATGTCCCGCTCGGAGTTCTACCGCGAGGGTCGGGTACCGCTGCACACGCTGCGGGCCAACATCGAGTACGGCTTCTTCGAGGCGCGTACCACCTTCGGCCGCATCGGCGTGAAGGTCTGGATCTACAAGGGTGACGCCGTACCGGGCCGCGAGGCACCGGCCGAGTCGGGTGCGCCGCGCCCGCGTCGCGAGCGGGCCGAGCGGCCCGACCGCCCGCGCCGGCTGCGCTCGGGTTCGTCGGGCACGACGGCCGGTGGCACCGAAGCCGGCCGGGCCGTCTCGGCGGAGCCGGTCGGTGCGGGTACCGCGGGCACCGGAACAGACGCTGGTGCCGCCCCGGCGGCGCCGGTCGAGCAGCAGGAGGGCTGACCAATGCTGATGCCGCGTAAGCCCCCGAAGGGCTTCCGCAAGCCGCACCACCCGGACCGGCACGGTTCGGCGAAGGGCGGTACCCGGGTGGCGTTCGGCGACTTCGGCATCCAGGCGCTGGAACCGGCGTACGTGACCAACCGGCAGATCGAGTCGGCCCGTATCGCCATGACCCGGCATATCCGCCGGGGCGGCAAGGTCTGGATCACCATCTTCCCGGACCAGGCCATCACGAAGAAGCCCGCCGAGACCCGGATGGGTTCCGGCAAGGGCTCACCGGAGTGGTGGGTGGCCAACGTCAAGCCGGGCCGGATCCTGTTCGAGATGTCGTTCCCCAACGAGCAGACCGCGCGTGAGGCGATGCGCCGCGCGATCCACAAGCTGCCGATGAAGTGCCGCATCGTCAAGCGCGAAGGGGTCGAGGTCTGATGGCATCGGGCACCAGGGCCGCGGAGCTGCGCGAGCTGGCCGATGAGGACCTGATCGTGAAGCTGCGCGAGGCCAAGGCGGAGCTGTTCAACCTCCGGGTCCAGGGCGCCACCGGCCAGCTGGACAACAACCGGCGGCTGCAGATCATCCGGCGGGAGATCGCCCGGATCTACACGATCATGCGGGAGCGCGAGCTGGGTCTTTCCGCCGCGCCGGAAGAGGTCGTTGAAGCATGAGCGAGGGCCACGGGCGCATGCGAAAGGAAAGCGCGGCATGAGCAGCGAAACAGGCAACGAGCGCAACCGGCGTAAGGTCCGCGAGGGCTACGTGGTCAGCGACAAGATGGAGAAGACCGTCGTCGTGGCGGTCGAGGACCAGGTGAAGCACCCGCTGTACGGCAAGGTGATGCGCCGGACCAGCAAGCTGAAGGCGCACGACGAGAAGCAGTGCGGCGTCGGCGACCGGGTGCTGCTGATGGAGACCCGTCCGCTGTCGGCCACCAAGCGGTGGCGCGTCGTGGAGATCCTCGAACGGGCCAAGTGATTCGTCGTCCGGCGCGAGCCGGGCGGGACGTTCCGCCAAGCTCCGGCGGGTTTCCCGCCGGAGAACTGGCAGACATAGGAGATTGACGTGATCCAGCAGGAGACGCGACTGCGCGTCGCCGACAACACCGGAGCCCGGGAGATCCTGTGCATCCGGGTCCTCGGTGGCTCCGGCCGGCGCTATGCGAGCATCGGCGACGTCATCGTGGCGACCGTCAAGGACGCCATCCCGGGTGCCGGCGTGAAGAAGGGCGACATCGTCAGGGCCGTCGTCGTCCGCACCGCCAAGGAGAAGCGGCGCATCGACGGCTCGTACATCAAGTTCGACGAGAACGCCGCCGTGATCATCAAGGAGGGCGGCGATCCGCGCGGTACGCGTATCTTCGGCCCGGTCGGGCGGGAGCTGCGGTGGAAGGGCTACATGAAGATCATCGCGCTCGCCCCGGAGGTGATGTGAGGCCATGAGCGAGCGAAGCGAGCGCAGCAGGCTCAGCGGTCATGGCCTACATGCGGCCACCGACCGAAGGGAGGTGGGCGAATGAAGGTCAAGAAGGGTGACACGGTCGTCGTCATCGCCGGCAAGGACAAGGGCGCCAAGGGGAAGGTCATCGCGGCCTACCCGAAGCTCGACAAGGTCCTCGTCGAAGGCGTGAACCGCGTCAAGAAGCACACCCGCATCCGTACCACCCAGCGTGGCGCGAAGACCGGTGGCATCGTCACCCAGGAGGCTCCGATCCACGTCTCCAACGTGATGGTCGTCGACAGCGACGGCCGGGCGACCCGTGTCGGTTACCGCTACGACGACAACGGCCAGAAGGTCCGCGTCGCGCGCCGCTCCGGTAAGGACCTGTGATGGCAGACGAACGCCGCCGTTCCGGTCCAGCGCAAGTGCTGGTCCGCGAACCAACGAAGACCACGCCGCGCCTCAAGGAGCGGTACCGCAACGAGATCGTCGGCAAGCTGCGCGAGCAGTTCCAGTACGGCAACCCGATGCAGGTACCCGGCCTGGTGAAGATCGTGGTGAACATGGGCGTCGGCGAGGCGGCCCGGGACGCGAAGCTGATCGACGGCGCGGTCCGCGACCTGACCGCGATCACCGGCCAGAAGCCGCAGGTCCGCCGGGCCACCCGGTCCATCGCGCAGTTCAAGCTGCGCGAGGGCATGCCGATCGGCGCGAAGGTGACCCTGCGCGGGGACCGGATGTGGGAGTTCCTCGACCGGCTGCTGTCGATCGCGCTGCCCCGCATCCGCGACTTCCGCGGGCTGGACGGGCGCAAGCTCGACGGGCACGGCAACTACACCTTCGGCCTGACCGAGCAGTCGGTGTTCCACGAGATCGACCAGGACCGCATCGACCGCACCCGGGGTATGGACATCACCGTGGTGACCACCGCCGAGACCGACGACGAAGGCCGGGCGCTGCTCAAGCTGCTGGGCTTCCCCTTCAAGGAGAACTGAGAAATGGCGAAGAAGGCGCTGATCCTCAAGGCGGCCGCGAAGCCGAAGTTCTCGGTTCGCGCGTACACCCGTTGCCAGCGTTGCGGCCGGCCCAAGGCGGTCTACCGCAAGTTCGGCCTGTGCCGCGTGTGCATCCGGGAGATGGCCCACCGTGGCGAGCTCCCCGGCGTGACCAAGGCTTCCTGGTAACCAAGTCTTCGCCGTAGGCCCGGAGGGGAACCGTGGCGAGAAGGGTTTGACTGACCAATGACCATGACCGATCCGATCGCAGACATGCTGACCCGTCTGCGCAACGCCAACCAGGCGTACCACGACCGGGTGGCGATGCCCTACTCGAAGATCAAGGCGAACATCGCCGAGGTTCTCAAGGCCGAGGGGTACATCGCGGCCTGGTCGGTACAGGAGCCGGACGAGGGCACGGTGGGCAAGAAGCTCGTCGTGGACCTCAAGTACGGCACCAGCCGTGAGCGCAGCCTGGCCGGTGTCCGCCGGGTCTCCAAGCCGGGTCTGCGGGTGTACGCGAAGGCGCCGGACCTGCCGCGGGTGCTCGGCGGCCTGGGCGTCGCGATCATCTCGACGTCACAGGGGCTGCTGACCGACCGGCAGGCCCGCAAGCGTGGGGTGGGCGGGGAAGTCCTCGCCTACGTCTGGTAACGGGAGGCGGAAACCATGTCGCGCATCGGACGTAGGCCGATCCCGGTACCCACGGGCGTCGACGTCACCATCGACGGGCGGACGGTCCGGGTGAAGGGGCCCAAAGGCGAGCTCCAGCACACCCTGGCCGAGCCGATCAAGGCGGAGCGGGCCGAGGACGGCACGCTGGCCGTGGTCCGCCCGAACGACGAGCGGCGGGCCAAGGAGCTGCACGGGCTCTCCCGTACCCTGGTCCACAACATGATCGTCGGAGTGACCGAGGGGTACAAGAAGACCCTGGAGATCGCCGGTACCGGGTACCGGGTGACCGCCAAGGGCAACGACCTGGAGTTCGCGCTCGGGTTCTCGCACCCGGTGCTGGTCTCGCCGCCGGAAGGCATCAAGTTCACCGTCGAGCGCCCCACCGTGTTCAGCGTCGAGGGCATCGACAAGCAGCAGGTCGGCGAGGTCGCCGCGAACATCCGCAAGATCCGGCCACCGGAGCCCTACAAGGGCAAGGGCGTCAAGTACCAGGGCGAAGTGATTCACCGCAAGGCTGGGAAGGCCGGTAAGAAGTGAGCACCGCGAACGATGAAAGGCGGGCAGGGCAGTGACGGCTACTTTGTTGAAGCGACGCGGCGGCGGGGTCGCGACGGCGCGGCGGATCGGCAAGGCCCGCCGGCACTTCCGGGTCCGCAAGAACGTCTACGGCACCACCGCCCGCCCACGGCTGGTCGTCACCCGGTCCCTCCGGCACATTCTCGCGCAGATCGTCGACGACACCGCCGGGCGTACCCTGGTTTCGGCGTCCACATTGGACAGCTCGATCCGGGGTACCGAGGGGGCCAAGAGCGACCTCTCCCGCAAGGTGGGGACGCTGCTCGCCGAGCGGGCCAAGGCCGCGGGCATCAGCAAGGTGGTCTTCGACCGGGGCGGCAACCGGTACGCGGGGCGGATCGCCGCCCTGGCCGACGCCGCCCGCGAAGCCGGACTCGAATTCTAGGGAAGGAAAACGCACCTCATGCCAGGACAGCAGCGTAGGGGCGGCGGGTCCGGAAGCGCCGAAGGCGGCGGCCGCCGCGACGGCCGTCGCGAGGGCGGGCGGGGTAACGCGCCGGCCGAGAAGACCCCGCACCTTGAGCGGGTTGTCACCATCAACCGCGTCGCCAAGGTGGTCAAGGGCGGGCGCCGGTTCAGCTTCACCGCGCTCGTCGTGGTGGGCGACGGCGACGGTACCGTCGGCGTCGGGTACGGCAAGGCCAAGGAGGTGCCGGCGGCCATCGCCAAGGGTGTCGAGGAGGCCAAGAAGCACTTCTTCAAGGTGCCCCGGATCGCCGCCTCGATCCCGCACCCGGTACTGGGCGAGGACGCCGGCGGTGTCGTGCTGCTCAAGCCGGCCTCGGCCGGTACCGGCGTCATCGCCGGCGGTCCGGTGCGCGCCGTGCTGGAGTGCGCGGGCATCCACGACGTGCTCTCCAAGAGCCTCGGCTCGTCCAACCCGATCAACATCGTGCACGCCGCCGTGGCCGCGCTGAAGAAACTGGAGTCTCCGGAGGCGGTCGCCGCCCGGCGGGGCCTGCCGGTCGAGGACGTCGCGCCCGGCGCCATGCTGGCCGCGCGGGCAGGTGTGGGAGCGTGAGCGGGGTGGCACGGCTGAAGGTGACCCAGGTCCGGTCCGGGATCGGGGCCAAGCGGAACCAGCGGGAGACGCTGCGCACGCTCGGACTCAAGCGGATCAATGACGTGGTGGTGAAGGAGGACCGCCCCGAGATCCGGGGCATGATCTTCACGGTGAACCACCTCGTGCAGGTCGAGGAGGTCGAGTAATGACGATCAAGGTTCACCACCTGCGCCCGGCGCCCGGTTCCAAGACCGCCAAGACCCGGGTCGGGCGGGGCGAGGGCTCCAAGGGCAAGTCCGCGGGGCGCGGTACCAAGGGGTCGAAGGCCCGCAAGAACATCTCGGCGGCGTTCGAGGGTGGGCAGATGCCCATCCACATGCGGCTGCCCAAGCTCAAGGGGTTCAAGAACCGGTTCAAGGTCACCTTCCAGGTGGTCAACCTGGATCGGCTGGCCGAGCTGTTCCCGGAGGGCGGCGAGGTCGGCCCGGACCAGCTGGTCGAGGCCGGCGCGGTCCGTAAGAACCAGCCGGTCAAGGTCCTTGGTACCGGTGAGCTGGGCGGGGTCCGGCTCCAGGTCACGGCGCACGCCTTCAGCGCCGCGGCCAAGGAGAAGATCACCGCGGCCGGCGGTACGGCGAACGAAATCTGAAAAGCGAGATCCGATCGTGGCGCCCGTTCAGTTGCAGGAAGCGGCTGTGGGGCGCCACGATCGGCATCAGCCGCCGGCTGTGTGTCGGCTGCGTCGCACCGAACGGTTGAGCGGGCTGTTAGAGTCCGTTCGCAGTTAGGTAACACTGGTTTGGACGTCCACGCCGCCGCGACCTGGCGGCCGCGCTAGCGCAGGAGGAAGAAAGTGCTCTCCGCCTTCATCAGTGCGTTCAAGACGCCTGACCTGCGCAAGAAGCTGGTCTTCACGCTCGCGATGATCGCCATCTACCGGCTGGGTGCGACCCTGCCCAGCCCGGGTGTGTCGTACAAGAACGTCAAAGAGTGCATCAAGCTGGCCACCCAGACGGACACCAACGGCGTATTCACCCTGCTCAACCTCTTCTCCGGCGGCGCTTTGCTGCAGCTGTCGGTGTTCGCGCTCGGCATTATGCCCTACATCACCTCCAGCATCATCCTTCAGTTGCTCACCGTGGTGATCCCCCGGCTGGAGACGTTGCGCAAGGAGGGCCAGGCCGGCCAGGCCAAGATCACCCAGTACACCCGGTACCTGACGTTGGGCCTCGCGGTCCTGCAGGCCTCGGCGTTCGTCGCGCTGGCCCGGTCCGGGCAGCTGTTCAACAACAAGTGCGACCAGACCCAGTACCCGATCGTCCCGCACACCCAGATCCCTGACTGGGTCACCGTGTCGCTGCTGGTGATGACCATGACCGCGGGCACCGGCGTGATCATGTGGTTGGGCGAGATGATCACCGACCGCGGGGTCGGCAACGGCATGTCCGTGCTGATCTTCACCTCGATCGCCGCCCGGCTCCCCGCCGAGGGCTGGAGCGTCAAGACCAGCAAGGGCTGGCCGACCTTCATGTTCATCATCGGGGTCGGGATCATCGTGATCACCGCCGTGGTCTTCATCGAACAGGCGCAACGACGGGTACCGGTCCAGTACGCCAAGCGCATGGTCGGCCGGCGGATGTACGGCGGCACCTCGACGTACATCCCGTTGAAGGTCAACCAGGCCGGCGTCATCCCGGTGATCTTCGCGTCCTCGCTGCTCTACCTCCCCCAGCTCGCGTTGCAGCTGATGGACCCGAACAAGCCGACCGCAACCTACAAGTTCATCAACAACTACCTGGTCAACCAGAGCAGCTGGGTCAACATTTCGCTCTACTTCATCCTGATCATCTTCTTCACGTACTTCTACGTCTCGATCACGTTCAACCCGACCGAGGTGTCGGACAACATGCGCAAGTACGGCGGCTTCGTCCCCGGTATCCGGCCGGGCAAGCCGACGGCGGAGTATCTGGACTTCATCCTCAGCCGGATCACCCTGCCCGGCGCCATGTACCTGGGCATCGTGGCGATCCTGCCCAACCTGTTCATCGACATGGTCGGGACGAAGCAGAACTTCCCGTTCGGCGGCACCGCGGTACTGATCATCGTGGGCGTCGGCCTGGAGACCGTGAAGCAGATCGAGAGCCAGCTCATGCAGCGGAACTATGAAGGGTTCCTGAGATAGTGGGGGCGCGGAGCGAGCGAACGTTCCGGCTCCCCCGGCAGGGCACCGGGAGCCGGCATGTTCGCGGGGCCGGCGGCTCGGCGCGTCGCGCCGGCGTCGCCTCGCGAAGCGAGGCGATGTAGGTGCGATTGGTGCTGGTGGGTCCCCCCGGTGCGGGCAAGGGGACCCAGGCCGAGTTCATCGCCGCGCACCTCTCCGTGCCCAAGATCTCCACGGGTGACATCTTCCGCGCCAACGTGTCCCAGGGCACCCCGCTCGGGCTGGAGGCCAGGCGGTACATGGACGACGGCAAGCTGGTACCGGACCAGGTGACCATCAACATGGTCCGCGACCGGCTCGCCGAGACCGACGCCGGGGACGGGTTCCTGCTCGACGGCTTCCCCCGTACGGTGCCGCAGGCGGTCGCGCTGGATAAGCTGGTGGCCGACCTGGGTAACCAGCTGGAACTGGTGCTGGAGCTGGTGGTCGACGACGATGAGGTGATCCGCCGGCTGTCCGGGCGCCGCCAGTGCCGGGGCTGCGGGAAGATCTGGCACGTCGAGTTCGAGGCGCCCCTCCGGCCGGAAACCTGCGACCGGTGCGGCGGCAGCCTGTACCAGCGCGACGACGACCAGCCCGAGGTCATCGCGAAGCGGCTGCGCGAGTATTCGGAGAAGACCGCGCCACTGGTGGACTACTACGGTGCGCAGGGAAAGCTGGTCGGCATCGATGCGACCGGTCCGGTCGAAGACGTGACGGTCCGGGCGATCGACGCCCTGCGCTCGTACGGTGGATAGCGTGCGCACCCCGAGCCTGGACATCGAGTACAAGACGCCCGAGCAGCTGACCAAGATGCGCGACGCGGGGCTGGTTGTCGCCGCGACACTGGCCCGGCTGGCCGGGGCGGTCGCGCCCGGGGTCAGCACCGGCGACCTGGACGCGTTGGCCGAGGCGGTGATCCGTGAGGCCGGGGCGGTGCCCTCGTTCAAGGGGTACCAGGGCTATCCGGCCTCGATCTGTGCCAGCGTCAACGAGCAGATCGTGCACGCCATCCCCTCGAAACGGCAGGTCTTGCGGGCAGGTGACGTGATCTCGATCGACTGCGGCGCGATCCTCGACGGCTGGCACGGCGACGCCGCGATCACCGTCGGCGTGGGCGAGATCGACCCGCGGGTCACCCGGATGATCGCGGTGGCCGAGAACGCCATGTGGGCCGGGATCGCCACGGCGGCCCAGGCCGTACGCAGCGGGCGCGGGCGGCTGACCGACATCTCGGCCGCGATCGAGGCGGCGATCCGCAAGGCCGGCCGGTACGGCATCGTGCGCGGGTACGGCGGGCACGGCATCGGTACCGAGATGCACCAGGACCCGCACGTGCTCAACTACGGCCGGCCGGGCAAGGGTCCCCGGCTGGTACCCGGCCTGGCGCTGGCGATCGAGCCGATGCTCACGCTCGGGTCCCCCGACACCGTGGAGCTGGCCGACGGGTGGACCGTCATCACCCGCGACCGGTCGGTCGCGGTACACGTCGAGCACACCGTGGCGTTCTACGCCGACGGGGTGTGGGTGACCACCGCCGAGGACGGCGGCCGTGAGCGGTTGGGCGATCTGGTGACCGGTACCGTCAACGTGCCATCCTCGTAACGTGGTTCAGCGACGGGAGGATATGCGGGCCGCCGACTCCGATCGGCAGTATGTCGCTGACCGGCTCCGTGACGCGTTGAACGAGGGCCGGCTCGACCTCGGTGAATACGACGAGCGATTGCAGCAGACCTATGCCGCCCGGACCTACGGCGAGCTGGACAAGCTGCTGGGCGACCTGCCGACGGTGGTACCGCCGGAGCGCGCGCAGCTGGCCCGGACGGAACCGGTCACCCCGGTGGGGGCGCCGGCGCGCACCCCGGGCCGGATGCCGCCGTGGTTGTGGGCGATCTGGGGCGGCTGGGTCACGGTCACGCTCATCTGCGTGGTGATCTGGGCGCTCACCGGGGCCGGCTACCCATGGCCGGTGTGGGTCGCCGGGCCGTGGGGCGCGGTGCTGCTGGCCCGCACCATCGGCGCGGTCGCGAGCGGCGACCCGCACGGGTACGCCAAGGACCATCGGGAGCGCGAGCGGCAGCGTCGCCAGGAGCGGTGGGACCGCCGGCACGAGCGCTGGGAGCGCCGCCAGGGCCGCTGACCTGCGGCGCGGCTGGCCGCCCCGGGCGGGTGCCGCGCCGGGGCGGTGCGGCGCGGCGGCCGGGTTTGCCGTTACCGATCGGTACGCGTAGACTTGCCGTTCGGCGCACAGCGTCCACTCTGTCATGTCTACCCCGCGCTTCGGTGGGTCTGACGGAACCGCGGCTGGCGCGAACGGGAAAATCGTTCGCGATGGATCTGTGAGCCTGTCACTGAAGCAGACGTCAGGTAGCGGAGGACATGCCCAAAAAAGACGGGGCCATCGAAATCGAGGGCCGGGTCATCGAGCCACTCCCGAACGCCATGTTCCGGGTGGAACTCGCCAACGGCCACAAGGTCTTGGCGCACATCAGCGGCAAGATGCGGCAGCACTACATCCGCATCCTGCCCGAGGACCGGGTCGTCGTGGAACTCTCCCCGTACGACCTCACTCGTGGCCGCATCGTCTACCGGTACAAGTGACGTCGACGCGATTGCGAAAAGGTACCCAGTGAAGGTCAAGCCGAGCGTCAAGCGGATCTGCAACAAATGCCGGGTGATCCGTCGGCATGGCCGGGTCATGGTCATCTGCACCGACCCGCGCCACAAGCAGCGCCAGGGGTGATCGCACTCCTGGTGCCGGTACCACCAAGACAGGCTCGTCCAGCCGCGACGAACGGTTCGTGCATCGCGGCCTACCCCCGGTCGGAGGCCGGGGCCCTGCCCGGGCTGGCGGGGAGGGCGGGCATAGACCTCCGCGAATTTGAGGAGTCGGCCCACCATGGCACGTCTCGTAGGCGTGGACCTTCCCCGCGAGAAGCGGATGGAGATCGCGCTCACCTACATCTTCGGCGTCGGTCGGACCCGGGCGAACGAAACGCTCGTGGCCACCGGGGTCGACCCCGGCAAGCGGGCCAAGGATCTCACCGATGAGGAGATCGTGGCGCTCCGGGAGTACCTCGAGACCAACTACAAGGTAGAGGGTGACCTGCGCCGCGAGGTCGCCGCGGATATCCGTCGCAAGGTAGAGATCGGCTGCTACGAGGGCATCCGGCACCGGCGCGGGCTTCCCGTCCGTGGCCAGCGGACCCGGACCAACGCGCGTACCCGCAAGGGTCCGAAGAAGGTCGTGGCCAACAAGAAGAAGCCCGGCAAGAAGTAAGCATTAGGAGCGCAGAAAACTTATGCCGCCGAAGGCACGTACCGGCGCCGCCGTCAAGAAGGTGCGGCGCAAGGAACGCAAGAACGTCGCGCACGGACAGGCGCACATCAAGAGCACCTTCAACAACACGATCGTGTCGATCACCGACCCGACCGGGGCCGTCATCTCGTGGGCCTCGGCGGGGCAGGTCGGCTTCAAGGGGTCGCGCAAGTCGACCCCGTTCGCCGCGCAGCTGGCCGCCGAGGCCGCCGCGCGCCGGGCGATGGAGCACGGCATGCGCAAGGTCGACGTGTTCGTCAAGGGCCCAGGCTCCGGCCGGGAGACCGCCATCCGCTCGCTGCAGGCTGTCGGGCTGGAGGTCGGCCAGATCGCCGACGTCACGCCCCAGCCGCACAACGGGTGCCGTCCGCCGAAGCGTAGGAGGGTCTGACCATGGCGCGTTACACCGGCCCGGACTGCCGGCGCTGCCGCCGCGAGAAGATGAAGCTGTTCCTCAAGGGCAGCAAGTGCGACGGGCCCAAGTGCCCGTTCGAGTCCCGGCCCTTCCCGCCCGGCCAGCACGGTCGCGGCCGGCCCAAGGAGACCGAGTACCTGCTCCAGCTGCGCGAGAAGCAGAAGGCCCGCCGGGTGTACGGCGTGCTGGAAAAGCAGTTCCAGCGGTACTACGACGAGGCGGTGCGCAAGCCGGGCAAGACCGGTGAGGTGCTGCTGCAGATCCTGGAGTCGCGCCTGGACAACGTGGTCTACCGGGCCGGCTTCGCCAAGTCCCGGGACATGGCCCGGCAGCTGGTCAAGCACGGCCACTTCGTGGTCAACGGCAACAAGGTGGACATCCCGTCGTACCGCGTGAGCGAGCACGACGTCATCGAGGTCCGGCCGAAGTCCCGGGAGCTCACCCCGTTCATCGTGGCCGTCGCCGAGGCGGGGTCGCGGACGGTACCCGCCTGGCTGGAGGCGATCCCAGGCCAGCTCAAGATCCTGGTACACACCCTCCCGGCCCGGCAGGTCATCGACACGCAGGTCCAGGAGCAGCTCATCGTCGAGCTCTACTCGAAGTGATGCACGGCCGGCCGTGACGGCCGGCCGTACCGGCGGCGCGCTGGCGCGCGCCGCCGGGAGTGGTTAACCACGTGCGCGTCATATGGCGGGCGCGCGACGTTACGGAGGAACAGCACGTGCTCATCACCCAGCGGCCGACCCTCTCCGAGGAGCCGATCAGCGACACCCGGTCCCGGTTCACCATCGAACCCCTGGAGCCCGGGTTCGGGTACACGCTCGGCAACTCGCTGCGGCGTACCCTGCTGTCGTCCATCCCGGGCGCGGCGGTCACCAGCATCAAGATTGACGGCGTTCTGCACGAGTTCACCACGATCCCCGGCGTCAAGGAGGACGTGGTGGAGCTGGTCATGAACGTCAAGGAGCTGTGCGTCAGCTCCGAGCACGACGAGCCGGTCTCCATGTACCTGCGCAAGCAGGGCCCGGGCGACGTCAGCGCCGGGGACATCCAGCCTCCGGCCGGGGTCTCCGTGCACAACGCCGACCTCAAGCTGGCCACGCTCAACGGCAAGGGCCGGCTGGACATGGAGCTGACCGTCGAGCGCGGGCGGGGGTACGTCACCGCGGCGCAGAACAAGCAGGCCGGCGCGGAGATCGGCCGGATCCCGGTGGACTCGATCTACTCGCCGGCGCTCAAGGTCACCTACCGGGTCGAGGCCACCCGGGTCGAGCAGCGTACCGACTTCGACCGGCTGATCATCGATGTGGAGACCAAGCCGTCGATCACCCCGCGGACCGCGCTGGCCTCGGCCGGCTCGACGCTGGTCGAGCTGTTCGGCCTGGCCCGCGAGCTGGACGAGACCGCCGAGGGCATCGACATCGGCCCGTCCCCGCAGGACGCGCAGCTCGCCGCCGACCTGGCGCTGCCGATCGAGGAGCTGGACCTGACCGTCCGCTCGTACAACTGCCTCAAGCGCGAGGGCATCAACACGGTGGGCGAGCTGATCGGGCGGACCGAGGCCGACCTGCTCGACATCCGCAACTTCGGGCAGAAGTCCATCGACGAGGTCAAGATGAAGCTGGCCGGGATGGGCCTCGGGCTCAAGGACTCCGCGCCCACGTTCGACCCGGCCCACGTCGTGGACACCTTCTCGGAGGTCGACTACGACACCGACGACTACCGCGAGACCGAGCAGCTGTAGCCGCTGCTGAGAATCCACGCGGGGCCAGCGCCGCCGGGGCGGCGCCCCCGCTCACGATTACGAGGAGCTTCGATGCCCACGCCCACCAAGGGTCCCCGCCTCGGCGGCAGCCCCGCGCACGAGCGGCTGATGCTGGCGAACCTCGCCACGTCGCTGTTCCGGCACGGGCGGATCACCACCACCGAGGTGAAGGCCAAGCGGCTGCGCCCGCTCGCCGAGCAGCTCATCACCAAGGCCAAGCGCGGTGACCTGCACGCGCGCCGGCGGGTCCTGACCGTGGTCCGGGACAAGGACGTGGTGTTCTCGCTGTTCGACGAGATCGCGCCGCGCTTCGCCAACCGCAACGGCGGGTACACCCGGGTCGTCAAGACCGGTCCCCGCAAGGGCGACGCCGCTCCGATGGCGATCATCGAGCTGGTCGAGGAACTGGTCGAGGCCGCGCCGGCCAAGGCCACCAAGGCCAGCGCCCGGAAGGCGGCCAAGACCGAGGCGGTCGCCGCGCTCGCCGGCGACGACGAGGGCGAGACCACCGTGCTGAAGCCGGCCCGGGCGAGGAAGGCCGCCAAGCCGGCAGCGCCGGCCGCGGACGAGGAGCCGGAGGCGGCCGACACCGACTCCGGCGCCGCCGCCGCTGCCGGGCCGGACGAGCCGGCCGAGGGTCGCGAGGAGTCCTGACCGAGGTACGTGCCGAGCCCGCCGCCTCCACCGGGGACGGCGGGCTCGTCCGTGTCCGGCTGGACGTGGCCTACGACGGTACGGACTTCTCCGGGTGGGCGGTCCAACCGGGGCGGCGCACAGTGGCGGGGGTACTGGTCGAGGAGCTGACCCGGGTACTGGGGCCGGTCGACGGGCTGGTCGTGGCCGGGCGTACCGACGCGGGCGTGCACGCGACCGGGCAGGTGTGCCACGTCGACGTGTCCGCGACGGCGTGGGCCGCCGTGAGCGCGACCCTACTGCGCCGGCTGGCCGGGCTGCTCCCGCCGGACGTGCGGGTCCGGGCCGCGCAGGCGGTACCGGCGAGTTTCGACGCGCGGTTCGGCGCGCTGTCGCGCCGGTACGAGTACCGGATCACCGACGTGCCGTGGGGCGCCGACCCGCTGCGGGCCCGGTACACCCTGGCCTGGCCCCGGCCGCTGGACCTGCCGTCGTTGTGCGCCGCATCGGCCGGGCTGACCGGCGAGCACGACTTCGCCGCCTACTGCAAACGCAAGGAGCACGGCACCACGATCCGCGCGGTGAGCCGGCTGGACTGGCGCCGGGACGGGAACGGTACGTACGTCGCCACGGTGGAGGCCGACGCGTTCTGCCAGGCGATGGCCCGCAGCCTCGTCGGTGCGCTGCTCGTGGTCGGCGACGGGCGGCGCCCCGTCGGCTGGCCGGCCGGGCTGCTCGCGCGCAGCGAACGCGCCAGCGAGGTGACCGTCGCACCACCGCACGGGCTGACCCTGGTCGGGGTGACCTACCCCGCTGATCCGGAGGAGTACGCGAGGCGGGTGCGGCTCACCCGCAACCGCCGCTCACTTGCGGGTGGCTGACGGCTTCGGCGCACCGGTCCTGCCGGCCGGCGCGGGTGCCGACGACGGTGGCGACACCCGGGCCTGGACCACCGTCCCGATCAGGTACTTCTCTACGAGGTCGTCGATGATGCGCCGGCCGCCGGGATCGTTGCCGTCCAGCGGCTTGCCGTCGGCCCGGGCCACCACGCAGTACCCGAGGAAGTGGCCGCGCACATCCCAGCCGAGCTGGGTCGCGGCCGTGGTGAACACCTCGCTCACCCCGCTGACCACGAACCCGGTGAACCGGCCCTTCTGCGCGCCCACCGCCGTCCGTATCCCCTCGTTGGCCTGCTGGGCGCGGTCCTCCGATTCCAGATTGACCAGGCCGGCCGTCACCACGTAGACCTTGTCCGGGCTGAGGAGCGTGGCGCGGACCATCTGGGTGCAGCCGGCGCCGGCCAGGATCTTGGCGGGTTCGCCGATGGCGACGCCGGCGCAGTCGGGCGTCGCCTGGGTCTTGACGAGCGGGTAGCCGCCCACGGCCTTGCCCGGGAACAGCTCGGCCTCGGTCAGCGGGGCCGGGTCGGCCGCCCGGTTGCTGATGTCCCGCGCCGTCGGCTGGGTGACGGCCGAGCCGGCCCCGCCGTCGCCGGCGGCTCCCGGGTGGCGGAACATGATGTACCCGCCGGCCGCGCACACGCCGGCGAGGATCGCCACGGCCAGCACGCCGACGGTGGTGAGCCAGGCCGAGGTGTGCCGGCCATCCGGCTGCCCGCCCGATCCCGAGGAGCCGCGCCGCCCCGCAGGCCCGCGCCGCCCCGAGGCGCCGCGCCGGGGCTGGGCGCGCTCGTCCGGTGGCGGGGTGTCCGGGTCGGCACCGGGCGGGGTGCCCCACTGCGCCGGTACCGGCGCGGCCACCGCATGCCGGCGGCCCTCCCCCCGGCCGTCGCGGTCGAGCGGCATCGGCGCGGCCACGGCGTGCCGCCAGCTCTCCCGGTCGAGCGGCTCGGGTGGGGACGTGGCCGGCCGCCGGCCGTCCCGCTCCGGTGGCGCGGGCGGGGCCGAGCTGTGCCGGGCCTCCCGGTCGAGCGGCTCCGGCCCGCGACCGCCCCGCAGCCCCATCCACACCGGGTCGGCCGCCGCCCGGCGCGGTACGTACCGGTCGGTCAGCGGGCCGGGGTCCGGGTCCGGTCGCCGGGACCGGCGGGGCGGTTCCGCGACCGGTGGCGGGGGCGGAGCCTGGGAGGTGCGCTCTTCGTATCCTGGGGGCGGCCCGTCCTCCTCGGGCGCGCGACGGCGGCCGGGTGGCCGTGGTCCCGGACCGGATGGCGGGGGCCATCCGTTGGGGGATTGCCCGGGACCGTACGTCATGAGCGACAGGTTACCCAAGGGAGGTCAACCCGCCATGTCCGGCGAGCACTACTTCACCGCCGAGCCGGGCGCTCCGGACCGCCGTCACCAGGTGATCTTCCAGGCCGGGGGGCGGGACTTCGCGCTGCTCGCCTCGGCCGGGGTGTTCTCGGCCGGACGGCTGGACCCGGGTACGGCCGTGCTGCTGCGCAAGGCCCCGCTGCCCGGCCCGCGCGGCGGGGTCTACCTCGACCTCGGGTGCGGGTACGGGCCGATCGCGGTCGTGCTCGCCACCGTATCCGAGAAGGCCGAGGTGTACGCGGTCGACGTGAACGCCCGCGCGCTGGACCTGGTGCGCGCCAACGCTTCCACGCTCGGCCTGGTCGACCGGATCCACGCCGTGGCGCCGGAGGAGGTACCGCCCGGGGTCGTGTTCGACGAGATCTGGAGCAACCCGCCGATCCGGGTCGGCAAGGCCGAGCTGCACGAGCTGTTGGCGGCCTGGCTGCCCCGGCTGGCCCCGGGCGGTACCGCCTGGCTGGTGGTCGCGCGCCACCTCGGCGCCGACTCGCTGCAGGCCTGGCTGGCCGGGCACGGCTGGGCGACGGAGCGGTACGCCTCGCAGAAGGGGTACCGCGTATTGCGGGTGACGGCCGCCTGACCAGCGGCGACAATTCATCCTCATGGGCTACGTCGACGTCGCCGGGGTCGGCCACACGCTGGCCGACGGCCGGGTGCTCTTCGCCGACGTATCGTTCCGGGTCGGCGAGGGCGCCAAGATCGCCTTGATCGGGCCCAACGGAGCCGGCAAGACCACCCTGCTGCGCATGGTCGCCGGGGACCTGCCGGTGCACGAGGGAGTGATCGCCCGCTCCGGTGGCGTGGGGGTGATGCGCCAGTTCATCGGGATGATCGCCGATGACCGTACCCTGACCGATCTGGCGCTGTCGCTGGTCACGCCGAGGGTACGGGCGGCGGGCGAGGCGCTGGCCCGCGCGGAGGCCGCGCTGCGCGCCGCCCCGGCCGACGAGAAGGCCCAGCTCCGGTACGCCCACGCGCTGACCGGGTGGGGCGAGGCCGGCGGGTACGACGCGGAGGTGCTCTTCGACACCGTCGCCGTCGCGGCGCTCGACCTGCCCTGGGACAAGGTGCGCGACCGGCCGGTCAACACGCTCTCCGGTGGGCAGCAGAAGCGCTTCGCGCTGGAGCTGCTGTTACGGGGTACCGACGAGGTGCTGCTCCTGGACGAGCCGGACAACTTCCTCGACGTGCCGGCGAAACGGTGGCTGGAAGGGTGGCTGCGGGAGTCGGACAAGTCCGTGCTCTACGTCTCCCACGACCGGGAGCTGCTCGCGCAGACCGCCGACCGGGTGGTCGCCGTGGAGGGCGGCTCGGCGTGGGTACACCCGGGTGGGTTCGCGTCCTGGCACGCGGCGCGGGTGGCGCGGCACGAGCGGCTGGAGGAGACCCGGCGGCGCTGGGACGAGGAGCACGAGAAGCTGCGCCAGCTCATGCTGATGTACAAGCAGAAGGCGGCGTACAACTCCGGGATGGCCTCGCGCTACCAGGCGGCGCAGACCCGGCTGCGCAAGTTCGAGGAGGCCGGACCGCCCCCGCTGCCGCCGCGGGACCAGGACATCCGGATGCGCCTGTCCGGCGGGCGTACCGGCAAGCGCGCGGTCATGCTCGACCAGCTTGAGCTGGACGGGCTGACCTACCCGTTCGACCTGGAGGTCTGGTACGGCGACCGGGTGGCGGTGCTCGGCGCCAACGGCACCGGCAAGTCGCACTTCCTGCGGCTGCTGGCGCGCGGGGGTACCGACCCGGACCCGGCACTGGTGCCGCTGTCCGTCGTCGCGCCGGTGGCCGCGTCCGGCTCGGCCCGCCTGGGTGCCCGGGTCCGGCCGGGCCACTTCGCGCAGACCCACGACCGGCCCGACCTGGTCGACCGCACGCTCGTGGACATCCTGTGGCGCGGGGACGAGCACCGGGCCGGGCTGGACCGGCACGCCGCGATGCGGGTGCTCAACCGGTACGAGCTGGCGGGGCAGGGCGACCAGCGGTTCGGCACGCTGTCCGGCGGGCAGCAGGCCCGCTTCCTGGTCCTGCTGCTGGAGCTGGGCGGGGCGACGCTGCTGCTGCTCGACGAGCCGACCGACAACCTCGACCTCGCCTCGGCCGAGGCGCTGGAGGACGGGCTGGCGGGCTTCGAGGGTACCGTCATCGCGGTCACCCACGACCGCTGGTTCACCCGGTCCTTCGACCGCTTCGTGCTCTTCCGGGGTGACGGCGAGGTCGTCGAGACCCCGGAACCGGTGTGGTTGTGAGCACGAACGTGGGAGGTAGACCAAGAGGTTGATGGCAGGTCTGCTGGCCTGCGGTGCTGAACGAGGAGATGGAGGGGGTCTGGTCCTCCGGTGTCGCCCTACGGGGGAGACATCAAACCACCCCGAGGT
>WNFV01003012.1_pt1 | contig 31045 bp, 33 predicted proteins | sample 5400101 | NCBI WGS metagenome assembly WNFV01 (sample SAMN13153361, study PRJNA577476) | soil metagenome | isolation source: 115 cm soil or saprolite under grassland replicate 1 | place: USA:California | collected 2016-06-15 | reverse complement strand
TAAGCGGTAAATAATCTCCTGCCAGCGTTAGGTGACGAGCGCTCTGCTCACGATGAACCGTAACGCTGCTCACGTTGCACCGGAACGGTGCTCACGTTGGCGCCGGAATCACTGCTCACAATCACCGGAATACGCACACAAGGATCGATTTATTAGCGGTGATTCTCAATATAGCTGTCCTTGGCGTCGGTTCAACTCAGGGTTATGTACGGCTCCCCTGATTTGGATTGCTCCCGTACGAGTGTGTGCTCCTGCGCCTCGAAAAACTCAATGTCGGACTTTCTGTGGCTTGTAAACAGAAACCGAATTGTAGGGTAGTGCTTCTTAATTAGAGTTATTGTTTCCTTTGACCGTCTCTCATCCATATTGGAGAAACATTCATCAATAATTGCAAGACGCGGTTTGAGGATGAGCATTCTCGCAATATTTAGCAGCTGTCTTTGGCCGCCTGATAACTCTGACATCTGAGCGTCCACTAAGTCGCCGAGCCTGAAGCGTTCAATGTACTCAATTCGCTGCTCATCAGACCAGGTAATCTTCTTCCACTTTAGCGGCAAAAAAAGATTCTCCCCAACGGTACGATCGTTGAAGAAGAACGGAACTTGGGTTGCAAATCCGAACTTCAAATCGACTTTATTTGTGAGGAGCGCCTCTAGGGTAATCTCTTGAGAATCCATTTCATGATGACATGTGAGTTCAAAATTGCCCTCTGTCTTCCACATTTTCAGGTAATTCGAGAAGAGACTCTTGAAAATCGTGGTTTTTCCTATACCGGACTGCCCCAAAAGAGCGACACAATTCTTGTCTTCATTGAGCTCGAAATTTACTCCCTCGATTGTAAGCAACCGCTTTCCGTTACCAATTTTTAGTTTGCGTAGATCGAACTTAAACGACCGCATCAGATCACCTATTGATCACTTCAAGGTGTAACAGGCTGGTTCGAGTGAGAAGCAAAGTGCGCAGGCTCGGGGGACCAGCCCACAGGATGTAGCAGCGTCAAGACAATATGCGAAACACCAGCACGAGTCAAACTGAGATCGTTCCGACGGATGCCTGCCGGCCGCAAGGGCGATTGACCTTTTGAAAAGCGAACGACCCACGCGAGTCCTCACTTAGAGGATGCTATCCGGGTCAAAAGAGGAGTTGCCCAGCTCCTGACAAGGTATTAGGTCGCCCTGTCTTTCTCCATGTCCATTTTGGACCAAGCCTATTAACCCACGTTGGCTTGTTGTTCTTAACGACGATTCAAACGTGAGTTCGATTGCCTACCCATATCCAGCTCTGCTCGACGGGGTTCTCGGTTGGGTTCCGAGTTACCACCTTTCTCCCCCGCTTCACGGATTGATGATCAGTCGCTACCGTGGGGAGAGTGCATCACCTCAGCATCAAGGGACGGGAATTGCACCCGTACAGAAACCAAGTTATCAAAGACCTCCTTGGTCTTAGTCCCTAATCCCTGGTCCTTAAGGACCATTTCTAGGGAACGTGTCACAGCGACTTCTAGAACTCAAAGTTCTCGACGGAATGAAACAGAGTGAAATAAAGGCGAGGCCTTATTGAATGAAGTTTTAGGATTGGAGTTCCTTCGTTTGATTTTCGTGCAGTATGCCGTTGTCGGCATTATGCTTGACGCTCCAATCTTCATGACGTGAGCCGGCCCGCCACCATCAGCCGTTAAGATGAGGCATGCGTCGTCTGCAATCTTGCGAGGCGGCACGTCTCCCGACACCATTACTCCGGGCGGTCTCTTACTTACGTCGAACTGACGTTACACGAGATCTCCTATCAAGCTGGCGAGCGTCTGCACGGCGGTTTTTATCCGCTTTTCGTCCGTCCCTCCGAACCCAAGAATCAACCCACTGCTGGCCGACTCCCTTACAAAGCAACTTGACAGAGCGATTGTGCTGATTCCATGTCGGGCGGCATTTCTCACAAGCTCTTCATCGTCGACACCCACTGGCAAAAGCGCCGTTAGATGTAACCCAGCGTCGGCGTTGTAGGGTTTGAGAACCTCTCCGCAGGTCTCGCTTAGACAGTCGACAAGTGCGTTACGCCTGGCGAGATAAAGAGCTCGCATTCTGCGCAGGTGGCGTGCGAAATGACCCTCCTGCAAGAACTCTGTCAGCACTAGCTGATAGAGGGTGGGTGAGAAGAGGTCAAGCGTTTCACGAATCTCCGCGAAGGTGGTTAACAGCGCGTTTGGGACTACCACGTACCCAATACGCAAAGAGGGAAACAACACCTTGCTGAATGTACCAATGTAGATAACTTGCGACGCGGCATCCAAACCCTGTAGCGCTGCGACCGGCCGGCTAGCATAGCGGTATTCACTGTCGTAATCGTCTTCGATGATCCAGCTTCGGTTGCGTTGCGCCCATTCAAGCAATTCGAGCCTTCGCGATGCGGTCATCGATACTCCCAGCGGATACTGATGCGAAGGGGTCACGTAAACAGCTCGTACTCCACTGGCTAGTGAAGCAACCTGGACGACGTCGATCCCCTGGTCATCCACAGCAATCGGAACCAGCGTCGCACCCGAGATCGCCAGTGCAGGTCTGGCTCCCGGATAGCCGGGATCTTCAATGCAGACAAGGTCGCCGGGTTTGAGTAACGCCATCGCGCAGATCTGAAGTGCCATCTGTGAACCGGAGACGATAAGCACCTGATTGGCGTCACAGCGCACAGCCCTTGCCGTGCGCAAATATTGAGCGATGGCCTCGCGCAACGGCCAATGTCCGGACGGCTCCCCATACGCCATAAGTTCAATCGAAAAACTCTTCGCATGGCGTGATACCAGACCCGACCAGATCTTGTGTGGGAAATGATCCAAGGCCGGGAGACTTACTCGCAATGGTCCCAGCGCGCTCTGGTTGCTCGGAGTTTTCGAGTGAGGCGACGTCACACCAGCACCAGTCATCCCTTCCGACAATCGGCGCGGTCGCATTATCGGGTTCTGCGCGAGAACAGGTCTCGCGAGGTCGTCAGGGATCGAGTCCTTCACAAACGTCCCGAGGCCAATCTTTCCCTCGATGTATCCCTCATGAAGGAGCTGTTCGAAGGCGGTCAATATGGGCAGACGCGAGATCTTGAGGTCCGCCGCAAGAGCCCGAGTTGAAGGCAAGCGTTGACCCGGACTAAGACGCCCCGTAAGGATGGCCGCGCGGTAACCTTCGTAGATCTGCTTGTAAAAAGGGACGGAACAGGTTCGCTCAAACGGTACAAGCGGAAATATGGCGGCGGTCGCTTTATTCCCCATGGCCTTCTCCTACGCTCGACTTTGATCTCTCCCCGCGCGTCTCCAAGGTCCATTCCAAGAGATAAAAGTCGAATTCAGTGGTTATAACAGAAATATGCAGAGTGGTCATTGCAACTATACAACTGTCAACATAGGATTCGCTTTGGTGGATACACCGTTTTGGTTATCGATAGTGCGAGGGACAGAATGACTAAAACACGACGACCACTCAAAAGATCAACGAAAAAGCCGCCTCTCAAGTCTTCGCGCTCGTCCCCGCCTAGTCACGTGCCGACACGTGGTCTCTACGGTTGGATCACGCACACCGAACTCGCCAGCACCGATCCGGCTGCGACTAAGGCGTGGTGCGCCAAAGTTCTCGGATGGACGTTCAAACCAAGCTTCCCCGTGCCAGGCGGCGAGTACCATTTGTTCGCCTACTCCAATAAGGGCGGCGGAGGCATTCGGCCCACGAATCCGTCAGAGACGCCGAGCAGCACTCCATTTATTCACGTCGCCGATGCGCAGGCGGCGTTCGATAGTGCGCTTCGAGAAGGAGCCGAGGAGATTGCCGCGCCAATCCGTGTGACGGAAGGCGTTACGATCGCGATCGTCCGGGCACCTGGCGGCGTGCTGATCGGTCTCTCGGGTCCGTAGACTGATGGTCCCTTCTTAGTGGCCTATACGAGCATGAACAGATGCATAGAATCGAGACTCCGCCATCTTACTGACGTTTTTTCACTCAATAGCAAATTTGAAGGCAGCGTCTATGTGTACGGCGCTGGCATTGATGTAAAGGACGCCATCGCGCTCGAAGGTCGCGAGCATCTTCTTTTCGCGAAAGGCCAGCGGCAACTCCGTGCACGCTAAACACACTACAGGCCGCGCTCTGAACCGCCCTTCCAACCAGGTTTTCACAATCATATTTAGTTGCTTCGCCGCTCCCTCCAGCTTGCCAAGTTGCAAATCTGTAATCAAGTCGACCGTTGCAGTTCTTGTTGCCTCCTCATGCGGGCCTGCGGCCTTAATTCCATACTTTGCAAACTCCTCGAGAAGTCTTGACGATCTCATCGTCAGAGCTGTGCCTAGGATCAGAACTTCCCCGGCTCCCATTCGCGCGCACTCCTTTACCACTACTTCAAAAATGCTAATCACGGGTATTCGAATTCCGCGTACGATGGATGCGAAGCGATGGTGAGGAGTGTTGCTGGCGATGAGCGCGAAATCGGCGCCGCTCGCTTCCAAGCGTCGCAGAGCCACGCGATGATAGTCGTCAAATTGCACCCATGATTTTTCGTCGTCATCTGTACCGAGATAAGAGACGGCCTTGTTCAGGTCCAATGATTCTATGCTCATCTCCGGCGTCGAGGGCGGACCTTGCAACTTCCTCGACATGTGCCATTGTTCGCTACGATGACAAAGTTCTGAGTAGTAATCGACTGTGGATAGCCAAGCCACTCCGCCGACAATTCCTATCTTTTTCATGATTGGCGCCGTTATGCTGCGAACTTCGTGTTGATTTCGGAATATGTCAGGGCATCCTCAGCGAAAGTTCCTTCGCGTTTTCAGCCCGAGCCAACATGGGTGAAATCACCTTGGTCCTAAAAGTGTCGAGGGAATGCCGAACGTTCCATCCACCACTTCTACGAAATTTCTCTCTTCGCGAAGGATAAGGCGCTTGGTCTGCGCCATGGCGAGATTCTCACGCGCTTCAGGATCTGACTTCAGACGTGCTCGGTAGGCCTCATAAGAGGCGAGACTATCGAAGGCGATCAAACCCCAAGCGACATCATTCGTGCCTTCATGGGGAAGAAAATACCCGACAAGGTGGCCGCCGCATCGAGGAATGATGCGGCCCCAGTTCTCGGCGTACTTCTTGAAAGCGTCGCGCTGGAACGAATCGATCTGATAACGGATAACGCAGGTTATCGTCATTGGTATCCTCCGTTTGAGCTGCCTGGCCGCCAAATCGCCAAAGTCGAGTGTGAGCGCTGCACCCGCCGCTATAAGGATTTCAATGGCTTTGCGGCGGCCAATCTGCTCGGCCCAGAACTCGGTCGGATGCATGTTCGTGAGTATGCCATTTGCCTAACACGAACAATTCGTTTACTGTCAAAGTATGAATGTCGAGTACGACAGTGATGCTGCGGTTTCCAAAATTGCCGCCGCGATCGGTGAGCTGGCACGAGTACGCATGCTCTACTGCCTGATGGATGGCCAGGCTCGAACAAGCACCGAGCTGGCGGTCGTGGCTGAAGTTAGTGCGTCAACTGCGAGCGTACACTTAAGTCGTCTGAAAACGGAGAATCTGGTCAGAGTGCTGGTCCAAGGGAAGCATCGCTTCTATAGTCTGGAAGGGCCCAAAGTAGCGAGAGCGCTTGAGGGACTGAGCGTTCTGGCGGGAGTCGCGCGCGGCAAGTTTGTCTCCAGCGCACCCAGACACCTAGGTGCCGCACGGACTTGTTACGATCACATAGCCGGTACCGTGGGAGTGTTACTCCACGACCGCTTCAAGGCCCTGCAGTGGTTGTCAGCAAGCTCGATCGGCAGCGACAACGCCTACGAGCTCACCGTGAATGGAGCAAAGGCGTTTGAGGCCCTTGGCATTGACTTGGAGGCAACCCGGACGCTGCGTAGGCGATTCGCATATGGATGCCTGGATTGGAGTGAGCGGCGGCCTCATGTCGGTGGGGCGCTGGGGGCAGCCATCCTGAGAATCATGCTCAAAAGAAAATGGGTGGTCAAGGAGCTCGACAGCAGAGCCTTAGACGTCACGAGTCTTGGGCGACGCGAAATGCTGATTCGATTCGGCATTCGTGTTTGAGGGATGTTCAGGACAAGATTGAAGACAGTTACTTTAATTCGATATGCTGCTTGGGCGTCGCATTGATGCGGGCTAGCCTTCGCGCTTCATCCGCTCCTGACGGGCGATCTCACGCGTGCTGGGTGAATCGAGCGCGCCGTCGATGATCTTGATCTCACCGCCGCGCTCGTAGTGGCCAACAAGGACGCCGGTGGACGAAACGCGAGAGCTGGTCAGCTTGAACGAATGCGGCACCGAGCCGTCCGCGAACAGCTTCTTGCCGCCACCGAGAACGACCGGCACCGTAAAAATGCTCATCGCGTCGACCAGATCGTTGGCGAACAGTGCATGCACGAGTTCGGTACTGCCCTGCGTGACGAGGTTAGGGCCATCCTCTTGCTTCAGGCGCTTCACGTCGGCGATGTCGCGGAGGAGCACCGAGCCCTGCCAGCTCATATCGACCTCGCCCGAGCGCGAAACTGCGTACTTCTTGATCTCGTTGAACAGTTTCGCGATCTTGCCGGGCGCATTTTTGTACGGCCAGTACGCGGCGAAAATCTCGTAGGTCTTGCGGCCGAGGAGGAGATCGAACTTCTCCTTGAAGACGCGCTCGAGCTCTTCGCCAAACTCTTGATCGAAATAGGGCATCTGCCAGCCTCCGAACTTGAAGCCATTGGTCGGATCCTCAGATGGCCCGCCGGGCGCCTGCATGACACCGTCCATGGAAACCATTGCGCCGACGATTATCTTCCGCATGGGTCACTCTCCTTGTTTGAACTCGCACCGCTTCCGATCCGACGTGTTCCCACATTAACGTCGTCGGCGCGGTCCAAGCAAGGCGGCGAAATACTCGACGGTCGACCAGCACCCGTTTCGAGGATGCCGTAGGCTGCCAAACCCACGCGCTGTTCCCGCGTTTTCCTATACGATAAAGTTTACGGATCAAGAGTGAGGTTTATGGGTCTAAAACGGTTTGCGGATCAAAGCCGTCAAGAGAAGCTTTGCTTCATAATCAGATACAATTACAGAGTGCTACCCGAACGTTTGCTTGTTGCGCTTCGTTGGGCACGTAGAAACGTCATTGTGATCCGCCGGTTGATTCAACAAGACGGTTTGTGCCGCTAACTCCTCAGATGCAATTCCCAAATTCCAAAAAGCTGAGAATTTCACTTCACTCAAATTGGGACAGTGATTTCAAATACTCTAACAAGATCGCGTATCTCATAAGAGTTTTAGGACTCAGCAGTCGACTTCTGGATTGCTTTACATTGCCACTCCGAGTGACATTGTTCGTGTTGCGTGTTTGTGATGCTTTCATTTGGCGCTACTCTCTTTTAAGCGGCGGCTCCAGTACTTGATCCACAGAACTTCGAGGATGCCAAGGAGAACTAAGTCAACGAATAACACCAGGCCGAATGTAATAATACCAGCCAGTATGTAAGGCATAGCCGCCTTTTGCTCGTTCATCATTTTCTCGCATGTTTCAGCGACTCGCGTGACGGTGCTCGCCATCTTATCCATCGACTGCATTGTTTGTTGATCCTGTTGACCAGTGGGTGTTGGTGATGCGGTGGGCGTCTGCTCGGCCTTTGGTGTTGGTTGCGCAAAAGCGACAGGTATCGGTGCTAATGCTATTACCAGTACCATAAGAATTCGTTTCATAGACTCTCTCCAATTGGGGCTTTCTCGTAGCCACGTTAAGATTTGGTTGATGTGGCAGCCACTGGTCTTTCTGCGTCAGCTAGGATCGCGCGCAGTTTTTCGCGCATTGCGGGGTTGCCGCGTAACATCTCGACCATCGCACGCCGGAACTCTGGATTGTTCATCATTGCCTGCATGTGCTCGCTCATCTTGTCAGGATGGTCCGCCATATAGCGCGACATCGTTTCGACCGTCTTCGGATCATTCATCATTTGATCCATCATCTTGGTCATAGTCTCTGGATCGCCCGTCATCATTTGCATCATCTGACGCATCATGTTGGGATTCTTCATCATCTGATCCATCATTTGTCGCATCTGAGGATCGTTCATCATCTGCCCCATGCCTGCCGTTTCGCGCTGGTTATCATTAGTGTTTCCGCCGCGACTGCAGGAACCGATGAAAACGGTGGGCACAATTAACACCACAACTGCAAGAGCTATCCTTCTCATCCCATCTCCTTCACGTCTTGATTAACCTGGGCACTCGTCGCGCTTTGCGGCCATGGTGAATCCTGGATAGTAGATGCTCTGAACCTGAAAATACACGTTCTTCGCTAGCCTCATCTTCCTTGGCAGTTCGAGCGCATGGGCCAACGCGGTGCCATGGTAAACGCGACGACAACGATCGTCAGATCGTAGAGAAGTATTCAGAACCACCTTCGCACCCCTTTTCACCTTCGCTGCTTACGAGCCCGCAACCCATTTCGGCAACTCGCTTGGTGCTTGGTCAAAACTGGGCAGGACTATATGCCGGCGCGTGCATAGTCCCTTAGGGTACAAGGTCCATGGCCGCACTCCCGCTCTTAGAATCAACAGGCCATGAGACATGTTCGTGTGTAACCAGCCACACGTGATTTGACCGTTGGCAGCAGTTGGTCGCACGTAACCATGATCCGACCTCGTGGCCGTTCCTCAGCGTTCCGCTTGCTCGGCTAAACCAATGTGCAACCGCGATATCACAGCTCGCCGCAATACTCAGGTCGCGGATTTCCATATCGATTGGGCCCTTCCAGCCATCAAACCACTGCAAGAATCTAGCTCGAAGCGCAGCTGTTCCGACGTATTGGAGAGGCGGTACAACGTCGAAATAGACGATGTCGGGAGAATAGACTGACATAAGTCGATCAATGTCCTTCACCCGCATTGCCTCGGATTGAGCGTCTAAAAGCGCCTTGACTTCGGATTGGGTTGAATCCATTACGGTCCTCCATACGACAACTAAGAACAAGTTGCGCCATGTCGAGATCGGCCCATGCTGTCACGAACTGTGTCTCCTGGGTCGGTGGCGGAGCGCTATTCCTCGATCTCCACATTGTGCCGCTCGACTTGAGGTTGTCGCAATAACCACTTACAGCGCATTTCGCATGACCATTTAGGCACGTCACACGGGGCAAATGTCCCTCGGCGGTCGTGGGTCCTACCTGCCTCCTCCGGCGGCGTCAGCAAAGTGCATCTGAAGAGATAAAAGTCGAACTGAGTGGTTATCACAGAAATATACAAAGTGGTCATTGCAACCTTACCACTGTAAACATAGGATTCGTTTTGACAATCGATATAGGACCACAATATGAAAAGATTTCGCATCATGTTCGCTGCGGGTCTATTGGTCGCGGCCATCGGATCAACTGCCCGTACACAGGCTGAGGTCGAGGTGACAGGTTCGCACAGTTTCGATTCTCTCTTTGGTGAATGGCGGGTCCGTCATCGCCGAGTGCAGGCGGATACTAAAAAATGGGTGGAGTTCGACGGCACGTGCAGCGTGCGCCCGCTTATGGGCGGTTCGGCCAACCTGGAGGAGCATGTGTTGAACGCGCCGAATGGCACCTACCGCGCTGTCGGGCTGCGGGCGTACGATGCGAAGACCGGGCAATGGTCCATTCGATGGCTGGACGGGCGCTATCCTTCCTATCCACTTGATCCGCCGGAAAAAGGAAGCTTCGAGAACGGCGTTGGCACCTTCTATTCGGACTATGTAGCGAATGGCAAGCAGATGCGCGGGCGACTCATGTGGTCGCGCATCACACCCACATCGGCGCACTGGGAGCAGGCCACATCTTCTGATGCGGGCAAGACCTGGGAGACAAATTGGATCATGGAATTCCAACGTCTCTCGGCACGATCTTCTCAAGCTGGCGCCGAGCTCGCGCAAGCTGCCTCCAGCCGACCCGGCCCGCACGATTTCGATTTTCTCGCTGGCGATTGGCACGTCGAACATCGTTATATGCGTGCGGCAACTCGTGAGTGGGCGGACAGTACGGGAACCTGTGACAACCGTCCGCTCATGAATGGCTGGGCCAACGTGGAGGAGCATTTGATGAACGCGCCGAGCGGCGCCTTCCGCGCCGTTGGGCTGCGCGCATTCGATCCGAAAACCGAACGGTGGTCGATTTGGTGGCTTGACGGTCGCGATCCTTCGGGAGACATCGATCCGCCCGTCAAAGGACGGTTCGAGAAGGGAGTTGGCACTTTCTTCGGCGAGATCACCCTCAACGGCAAGCCGATGCGTGTGCGCTTTATCTGGTCGGAGATCACACGTACGGCAGCTCGTTGGGAGCAGGCTTATTCAACTGATGAAGGCAAGACTTGGGAGACGAATTGGACCATGAACTTCCGGCGTCGCTAGCAGACTATTGAAAAACAGCCTCCCGTCGCCAGCGGGCGTCGTCGATTTTAGTAACACTCGCAACGCCGAAAGCCATGACACCACTACCCTACAACTCAACGGGTGAATTGGAAATCGTCGCCTCAAAAACTTCATCGCGTGAAGATTTCGATTTCCTTATTGGGAGGTGGAAAATCCGCAACAAAAAACTCAAGACTAGGCTCAACAATGATGATGAGTGGCTGGAGTTTGATGCGACGGGTGAGTGCCGTAAGATTCTGAATGGTTTCGGAAACACAGATCAATTCATCACTGAATTTAATGGAGTCCCGTTTGAAGGCGCAGCGTTTCGCCTGTTTAATCCCCGGACCAGACTCTGGAGTATTTATTGGGCCGATAGCAATGTAGTAATGATGGACGTTCCTCAAGTGGGTTCATTCGACGCCAACATCGGGAGATTTTACGCAGAGGATGTTTTTGCCGGAAAACCCATCGTCGTGGCATATCACTGGAATAAATCGAACCCAGATGTTCCGGTTTGGAGCCAGGCATTCTCGCCGGACAAGGGCGAAACGTGGGAATGGAATTGGTATATGACGTTTGAAAGGCAAACATAAACCTACCTTCGAATGACGCGCCGAAACGCTCGCCGCCGTCCTCAGATAGGGGCTTATCGCATGGAGCTCAGGTAGTTTATTCCGCGACGTTGGGATGAAGCGCGACGGCCGAACGTACAAGAGTTGAAAGCGACTCTTGATTTTCGCGCGCTGAGGCTCAGAGCCAGTATCGCCGGATTGTCCACAAGCGAACTTGCTCATGCACTCAACGATCATTACGCTTCGCGGTGTGCTCGCGGTCAGAAGTGAAAGCCATCCACTGGGAGGTCCAAATGGAAATGCCGCCTCTACACCATAGTGCTGCAAAACTTTCGAGACGGTTCTTCCTGCAGTCCTCGGCTGCGGCCCTCGGTGCTCTTTTGGTGGGATGCCGCGCGGACACATCATCATCATCCCTCGTAGCGAAACTTGTGGGTCTGCGCTCGTTCATGGAAGCGCAGCTGGCCAGTGGCTTGTTTCCAGGTGCCGTTTGGCTTGTCGCCCAAGGTGACGATGTGGCTGTAGACATGATCGGTACGCAGGCTATCGAGGGAACCTCCCCGATGCAACGCGACACGATCTTCCGCATCGCCTCGATGACCAAGGCAGTTACGGCGGCCTGCGTGATGATGCTGCTCGAGGACGGCTGGATTGAGCTTGAGGCACCGGCCCCCCGCTGGCTTCCCGAACTGGCCAACCGCCGCGTACTGCGACGTATCGATGGAGCGCTCGACGATACCGTCCCGCCGAAGCGCGATATTACGGTGCGCGATCTTCTCGCGTACACATTGGGTTTCGGCATCTTGTTCGACAATCCCCCAATTCAGCAGCGTATTGACGAATTGCGGTTGGTGAACGGAAAGCCCGTTCCGCTGACGCCACATGCGCCCGATGAATGGATCAAACTCTTCGCCACTCTGCCCCTGATGCATCAGCCCGGTGAAGCATGGATGTACACCACCGGCAGCCTTCTCCAGGGTGTGCTGGTGCGGCGCGCTTCAGGTCAGGACTTTGATGTATTCATGCATGAGCGCATCTTCGAGCCACTTGGCATGAAAGACACCGGGTTCTTCGTGCCACCGAACAAGCTCGGGCGCTACGCAGGCTGCGGCATCTTCACCGAACAGGGAAAGCAGACGCGCATTGACAAGGATGGCGCAGAAAGCGCTTACGCCAAACCGCCGATCTTTCCAGCGGGGGACGCAGGTCTTGTCTCCACCGTTGATGACTATCTGATTTTCGCCCGCATGCTGCTGAACGGCGGCAAGCATGGCAACAAACAAATTCTTCGAGCAGAATCGGTACGCGAGATGACGCGGGATCAGCTTACGCCCGAGCAGAAGTCGGCCTCGGCGAAAAACTTCTTCCCCGGGTTCTTTGACACGCACGGATGGGGCTACGGTCTTGCCATCTCCACGGCGCCCGATGCCATCTCGAAGGTGCCGGGACGCTACGGTTGGTTTGGCGGCTTTGGTACCGAGTTCCTCGTCGATCCGAACCGTGGCCTCATAAGCATCGTCATGACGCAGTCGACCGACTATCTGTTCAACGGCGCACGCGAACAGTTCGGGCGTGAGCTCTACACTGCCACAGCATAGCTAGGCCGACCGGCCATAATCCCCTTGGTTAGCAGATATTTTAAGAAGAATTTTTTATGCCAGAACCTGAAACTCTTTTGACTGGCATCATCTTTGGCGAGCAACCACGCTGGCATGAGAATCGTCTGTGGTTCTCCGACTGGGGTCGACCGGCGGTCATCGCTGTCGACCTCGATGGCAACAGCGAAATCATTACACAAGCGCCCTCATTTCCCTGTTGTGTTGATTGGTTGCCCAACGGGAGTTTGCTCGTAGTCTCAGCGGGCGATGGACTGTTGTTGCGCTGCGAACCCGACGGCTCGCTTCGTACCTATGGCGACCTGAACAAAGTTTCACATCGCCCACCAGGAAACGAACTTGTGGTTGACGGTCGCGGCAATGCCTATGTCAACGGGGGCGGTTTTAATTTAATGACAGGCGAACGATTTGCTCCTGGCTTCGTTGCCATGGTTGCGAGCGACGGTTCAGTTCACCAGGTCGCCAATGACCTCGCCTTTCCCAATGGCATGCTGGTGACAGCAGACAACTCGACTCTGATTGTCGCTGAATCCTACGCGAAAAGACTCACCGCCTTTGATATCGCGGCAGACGGGAGTCTGTCGAATCGACGCGTTTGGGCGGATCTTGGAAATGGAATTCCTGACGGCATCTGTATGGACTCTGAGGGGGCCGTTTGGTACGCCGACGTTCCAAACAAACGCTGCATCCGTGTGCGCGAAGGGGGCGAAGTACTGCAGACGATTGAGTTGGATAGAGGCTGCTTCGCCTGCGCTCTCGGTGGGCCTGACCGAACAACCCTCTTCATGATGGTCCAGGAGTGGAACGGGCCCGCGAAAATGTTCAACGAGCCACACACGGGCCAGGTTTTGATGGCCAGTGCGCCGGCAGCGGGTGCTGGCTGGCCGTAACAGCGGAAAATTTGACAGCCGGCAGTCGGATATCTTGGAGCGAAGTAGATGACATGTTCAGATTTTTGCAGATTCTTACCGTAATTCTTGTGGCTGTGGCAATGGCTCTGTCTCTCGCGCACGCTCTTGAATTGCCTGGTAAGATGCGGCTTGACGAAGAGACTTATCGCGCCACACAGCGTATTTATTATCCGGGCTTCACTATCGGAGGCGTCAGTGAGCCTGCAAGCACTATTCTAATGATTGTTCTGTTATTCCTAAGGCCGATTAGGAATGTGGAATTTTGGCTTACGCTCTTGTCATTAGTCGCTCTCATCGGCATGCAATTGGTCTACTGGCTGTTTACACATCCGATCAATCGATTTTGGGTAACGGGCGCACCCTTGAATCAGGTTAGCGACCGCTTTTTCTCATTCGGCGCAAAGTCAGCCCGAGAAAGCGAACCTCGAACACCCAAGTGGACGGAGTTACGCGACCGTTGGGAGTATTCACACGTGGTTCGGGCGGTTCTTGGTTTGTTAAGCCTTTTCGGGCTCATCGTCGCCATTTCTTGCAGTCGGTAAGCACGCTTCGTTCGATCCTCGCCCCGGCTGCGTAATTCTTACCCGTCTGGGATGGTCAGACTGCGGATCCCTCTGATCGTTCCTCTTTTTATGATTGATGGATCGTTAGTGAAGACTGATAAAGTCAAGCGATGTAGATGGGAATCGGCCAAGGTTGCAGCGAAACGCTGTGGCGCAATCCTCGTCATCTGCTGCACAGCGAGCGCACATTCGTGCCCTGGGCGTAATTATCTGGTGGTCGGATAAAAAACACGAATAGCGCGAATTCTGACCAGAAGATCAGTTCTACGAAACCTTTGACTCTTGCGATAACAGCGAACGCCCAGGGCTTGTGAGTCCAGAATAACCGAGAGCCCGCAAGACGCGGGCTCTCAAGGTAGGCGCGAGACGTTCAGCCTCGTATGTCACTGTCCTCACCCCAGCGACATTCGCCAGTTGCGCGTATTCTAAGCAAACAGTTCTTAGAGTCAAATTCACAAAAACTTCTCAAAGTTTTCTTAGGCAGTTATTTTTCAGCTCCAGGTTTCGATGCGCTTCTGCATCGTCAGCTTTCCAGCAACTGTCTTAACCTTCAGCCAGTCGCGGCAACGCGAGAATGCGTTAGATAGAGTATGGTGCCGTGAGATAATGCCAGACTAGAGAGGCCGGTAGATTATGCGAAGTCTTGCTCTTCGATTCGGTGTTGCCGCGATTGCTTGCCTAGTTGGAATTGTGGCAAGCACTGTCTTGTCAAACATACAAAGTTCACGCTCCAACGATCAATGTTGCCATGATGCTTTGGTTACCGTCGAACAGGATCACAACCTGCCGGAGTCTTGGCCCAAGGCGCCAGCGCGCATCTCCGTTTCGGAGGTGCAGCGTTCATACGATTTGTCCGAAGTTGACATTACGTTTGATGTGCAAAGCTTATTTGGAAAGTCTATAGCCAGCTTCGAAGTTTGGGCTGTCAGGTCTCATAACAAGGTCGTCTATGAGTATAAGAGGATTCTCGTTCACAGCATGCGCAAGGATAATACTGGTCTGTCACTAGCCGCCAAAGAATACACAGAAACTGTTTGTGTGTCGCTGGACCGGGGGATTCTTTAGAAAGAGAATAGACAGTGTCCAACTCTATTTAGCGTCAGTCGAGTTCAGTGATGGAACAACGTGGAGTTTACCGGCGGCGATGTGAAAAGGATTCAGACTTTCAAACGGATCAGACCTTCACCGCTCGCATTTATATCCGAATTGAGCACGGATCTGTGCGTCAGGCACGTTTTCTAAGAATAGCTCACTAAAAGGTCAGTTCGAGCCAACATGTAGGTTCGGTGCGTCCTAGAAACCTAGTGCAAACGAGTGTGCGTGGGGAGCACCTGCCATCGATTTCGATTGCATAAGCAAGGACGAATTCGTTGTTTCGACAATACGCTTGAAGCCAATCTCGTTCATGGACCACCTTTCGATTAGGATGTTTTAGCCTATGAACTTTCCAATCAAGAATGGCCAGAGGGTGATGGGCGGGAATCCACGGCTCATCGATACGACTGCCCTTCCAGGCGGTATCTCCAGACGCTTGCCAAATCACTAAATCGCGCGACACAGAGGGTTTCTTGTAGTTGGGCGGCTGCGGAACACCAACTTCAATCGCGATCTGGGCGGGCTCTCTGAGCGGCCCAGTTGATGAGCATTCCCTGATCAAATAGCGGTGAGCAAAGTAGTTCACCCAATCCCGTTCCTTGGCGCACCAAGCGTGCACATGCTTATCAGCCGCAAGTTGCCGCAAGGATGAATCTATGATGCGATCAATCTCCTTAATTAATTAGCTTCGGCTTCATTGGTGATTTTAATGACATGCTTGGGGGGGAGCCCACGCAACTTATCAATACTTTTGTCGGGAGCTGGCTCGTATCGAGCGCCTCCAGGTTTAAAGACAAGGTCGGAAACTCCGTAGTTCACTGGAGGGTTAGCGCCTTCGATCCGCAGCAAAAACTGATTATCAATACCGAGTGGCGTGCCTTTCGTTTGAGTCAGGTTGCCACTTCCTCCAGGTAATGACATTTGTTCACCTCAAGCCGCTAATCAACAGATTGTCGAAATACGGCATGCTTAACTTTTTGCCGCCACCGGCCATGAGACCCGTCATGCCTCGCGAGTAGAGATGGTCCGTCACAGTCAGGGCCAACTTCCCATTAACAAATCCTGTTATCGTCGTACCCTCAAAACGAAGCTTTAAGTTATGCCATCTGTTTGGTCCGATGTTGTTAAGTCGAACTGTGCCGAGTATTTTCTCTCCACCCTCGCTGTCGTCTTTCCGAGCCTTAATGAGTGCTTGCTGTTCTGCATCTCCAACGGGTTCGTTCTTCTTCTTTTCTCCGCGGACGACGACCAACTTGCATTCGCCGTCGTCTCCAAGCTGCAGAAAGTAGCCTTTTGGGATGCTACCCCAGCCGGTGCCTACGTGATTGATGCGACCCATCACCGCTGCCGACTCGCCAGCGTTCAAATAAACATCGGTGCTGACTTCGTAGTTCTGCCAAGCGTCGTCGCCCAGGATTGTGTAAGGCATCCATTCTGGCGCCCATGAAAGTGGAGGAACGGGAATAACCTGGCGAAGACAACGTCCCGTTTTGTTTGGGCAGTCGGCTATCTCAAAGACTTCTGCAATATCTGCTGTGTATCGCGGCAGGTAACCACGATCTATTGGCGATGAGTATTGGTCGAAGTTCTCGGAATAAGGAAAGGGAAAAGGTTTCGGTGCAGGGATGTTGTTGAAAGAACCTTTCTGTTGGCCCGTCGTCGTTGACAGCGAGTAGATGGAATCGGGTTCCAACGTGACGGTAAACTCGCCGTTCGCAGGTTTGATGACAGTTTGGCGAATAAATTGATCTCTTATGTTGCTGCGCCAGACACTAATCGCATTCGATGATAAACCGCCACTGATGCGAAAGCTGACCTGTTGCGGAGCTTTCGCCTCTTTTGTCTCTATGATTATGCTGTAATCATTTCCGTTTGACTTCAGAGTTACAAATGTGCCGCCCTCTTTGAGGTCTCCACTCCCACCGTTGAGGTATTGCCAACCAACTTCGGTGAATTGTCCGTAATGCGCATATCCCCACAGGGCCTCGCGGACTTTGTAATGGCCGCTCCATGGCGAATGAGCAAGGACCATCGCAGGATCTTCTGAATAGGGTTCGATCGGATACACGCCTGCGATGTCGTACCAGTTCACAATCTTTGTCGCGCCGCTACGAATGAAACTCTCGTTAAACGCTTCGACGATGCTGATGGCGCAGTCAAAACCTTTCTTGTAGACGTGCTCTTCGGTGTTCCAAATCGGTTTGTTCATTTGCGCCGCCATCTTTTGCACTTCTTTAGAAGCCGGCGTTTTCGAATACAGAATGTGCGCACCGATGATATCCACTGCATCCCGCGCCTTCTCGTCATTGAGCAACGAGTTCACAAAGTCGAGTTTATCGTCTTGCCAGTTATCGAACGCGTGAATTTTGATCTTATCGAACCCGTTGGCGTCCAATGTCGCCCGGAGAATTTTCACAAATTCAAGACTGACGCCTCTTTCGTTCCGACAGCCGATAGCATCGAACTCCAGTCCATAAACTTTTCGAAGGCCTTCCAGCCATTTCACGTAGTAATTGGCAGTGTCTTGTGACCAGAACTCTCCATTGCCGATCCAACCGGGCGCGCTCCAGGCTGTACCGTCAAGAGTGAGGTTCGGATTACGCTGTTTTGCTTCCCGCAAGATCCACCATGTATAGCCACGGTGGTAGTTGAGATCGTCGCGCGTCCTCATGTGACTGGGCATCGATCCTTGTGTGGAATTGCCGTCGCCTGGAATCTCGACGAACAGTGCGCTGACAGACGCACCGAACTTCGGTTTAAAGACCAGGTCAAGAATCTGGCTGCGCTGTGGCTCGGGATAATCTTTGAGCAGCACTGAAGTTGCGCCGCCACCGTTGACGATGCCAATACCATCGAAGCGTTTTCCTCCAGCGTCGCCGCGAAGTTCTACAACTTGTATGTTCGAGGGCGGCGGCGAATTGGCGGTCTGTGCGCTTTGTCCAGCGACGAGAAGCAAGGTGAGAAGTGAGACAAGAAATGGTTTCATTTTGCGATGTTGAAGCATCCTTTCTCAGGGCAGTCCTTCAATGGGTTGCCCGTACGTGAACTCAACCAGGTGACCGTCGGGATCGCTCAGCGTCGTGAAATACCCGACTACGCCACCGAGCTCGTTGACATTTATTGCTTCACTACTTTTTGCAGTTGCTCAATAATCGTGTCAGGTCTATCAAGCGGCAAAAAATGCCCGCCATTTTCAATCGTGACAACTTGAGCGCCGTGGATCAATTCGCGATCATGCTCGCGCTCTCTCGTTTTAGACCAATCCTGTACTCCCCACATAAGATGCACTGGCAATCGTATATTCCCATAGATCTCAGTGGCAGACTGCCAGCTTTTGGAATTGCGCAATAGTCTGGCGAAAGCGCGATAATGGCCAGGGCGATTGCCGACATCGTTCATTTCTTTCATTAAAACAAGCGGAATATTTTTACTGTTTGCCACGCCGCCATTTAAAACAGTCTTCATGACGGTGAAATTCCTTAGACGCATGAAGGTCTCGCCGAGAAACGGAACCAATGCCGTGTACGTGATCATTGCCCCAAGCAATGAGCTGCGCGCCATGCCGCGGCCTTTGGCATAGTCATAAGGATTGATGGCAAGAACCCGCGCAACGCGCGGATTTTGGCGTCCAGCAAGAATTAAAGAAATAGTGCCGCCAATGGAAACTCCGCAAAGTGTCACTTCGCGTAAGTCTGTAACGTCAAGGAAACGCTCAACAAAATGGGCAAAGAAATCAGCGTCGTACGCCGCTTTAGGAATCTCCGAATAACCGTGTCCGGGATAATCCAGCGCATACACTGTAAAATGTTTCGACAGTTCCGGAATGACTTTCTCAAAAAGGTCGAGTTGTGTCCGCAGAGTGTGAAGTAAAAGTAGGGTTGGACCCTGCCCGGCTTTGACGTAACGAATCTTGCTGCCATCAATGTCAATGTAGCTAATCGGGATCTCAGGCGCCCAAAGCAGTTTTGCAGGCGTTTGCGGTACCGGGCGGAGCGCCTCAATAAAAAACGAAATCAACCAAAGCACGACCGCAACCGCAACAAAGATTATTACTATTAAGAAGTACGTATTCATGAATGCATTACAATATTGCGATTTTACATTCCAACATTTGTCCTCAATGGTTTCGCTTTCCACCCATCGCAGAATTGCATACCCGGCACCGTCTTAGCTGGATCGCTTTTTCTCTCGGCCTCGATATCAAGCCTTGCGTGTTGTATATGCAACTTGTGGCAAAGGTTGAAATTCACGATGGAAAGCAGCGTTTGAGCGCCAGCAACCACTTCGGGTTTCCTTGCAACCGGACGCGGCGCGTGAGCAACGCCCACAAAAGATTCCGCTCGCCCGCCAGAAATCCCAGCCACGTTTCCGAATCGGCGATGATCTTAAGGTTCGGCTTGCCGAGCAGGTCGTTCTCGACCGTGATTTTTCCTTCGCGAATCATCACCGTCGCTTCCGCCGACTCGTTGCCGGTGAAAACAAGATGGTAAGTAGCGTCCAGTTTGCCAGCAGCATGACGTTGAAACGAAAGCGGCATTCCAAACAGCAAAGATGCAATGTTCCGCGGCCGCGACGAATTGCGCACATGTCGCACGGTCTTGTGCGGATAACGCTTCTGCACGTGCGTCTCAGCGTCCGAGCCGCGCACGACATACACTGGCTCGTGCCTCGCCTGCAGCGGGCGCATCACGTCATCGGCAAAATCCTTCTTCGATGCGAGGTAAGGCCCAATCACATCTTCGCCTGCCGGACATACCGCCATGCAATATGCTGCCTTGTAATTCGGCCCGAAGCCGAGGCTTTGCCACATTGAAACCGATTCCGACTCCTTCACGCGCCGCCGGTAATCTTTCCCATCGCGACTGTCAGCAACGGTTTCGACCCAATCCTCAAATCCGCCCATGAACTCCCGGTAATTGTGTGTGTAGCACGACGAGAAGTTGAACGCGCCGTCTGCACCAATCGCGCCGACTGGACACGCGGCCACGCAGAGCTTGCATTCAAGACACGGGTTGTAATCGAGTTCCTGCGAATACGCGCTGATCTCCGCACCGACCAGAATCGTGCCGAGCAAAATGAAGTCGCCGAAGCGCGGATGAATCACGTTACGATGAATCCCCATGTGCCCCAGCCCCGCCGCGACTGCGACCGGCTTGTGCGCCACCGTCCAGATCCGCTCGGTCATCCAGCGGTCGGCTTCCATCGGAAATCCCATCGGCGGAGCCAGCGCGCGAATCCCCACGCGCTCCAAAGCTGTGGTGATGCGCCGGGCCACGTCGTTGACCTCGTCGCCGGTGTGATGAAATTCTGAGTTGGCAATCGAACGCGCCGGGCTGCGCACATTGTCGCGGTTCATCCGCAGCACAAAACTGATGAGACTCCGCGTGTGCGGAAAAGTACGCTGAATGTGCGGGCGTTCTTCCGCCAACGCCGGACGACCCACTTCCACAAAGCCAACGTCATCCGCACCTGCGTCGAGGCACAACTGCCGCAGCCATGCAGCATCCAATGGTTCGGAAGTTTTCGGCGGAGCCGGCCTTTGCTGGTACGCTCTAACGGTGGGATGTTCCTTTACCGGTGTGTTCATGAATCAGTCCAGTTGAAATTGTTTGCGCAAACTTTTGTCGAACATGCTGGCGGGAATGAAGCGGCGGAGTCGGCTAAAGGCGACACCTTTGCCAACCGGATAACGCAGCCGTGGTGACTTTGCGGTCAATGCATTCCAGACCACTTCCGCCACCATTCGAGGATCGTCTCCGCGTTCTATTCTTTGCAGAGCCGCCGGCCTTCTGCAAAATATTTTGAACCGCATCGTTCACGCTGGCGTCATCCGTCACCTCCATCCGGACGATTTCAACGCCGGGAATGGGACTGGCGGATTGCGGGTTGCGCGCCGTGCCGAACACACGCGCTCCTTGCTCTGCGAGTAACTGCGCGATCTCCCGGCCAATGCCGGAAGTAACTCCGGTGACTAACGTGGTTTTGTTTTTTAAAGAAGTGTGCATGTACACAATTTTTTTGTTTAGTTTATCGCCTTTAGGACATTGAGAGTCATTGGTTATTTGTTTAAGGCCAGCGCCGCAGTTTCGAGGTCGGAAAGAATGACGGACCAACGCTTTGCGCCGAGAGTTTTGACCACGGCTCTTTGGGCGGTCTTCCAAGCCGGCGCGATTTTCTCAATCTGTTTCCGACCTTTGGCCGTAATCGCCAGTTCCACAGGCCTGCCCCTTCCACCGCCGTCTACCTTTACCAAACCGTCTCGCTGCAATGGCCCGAGATTCCGCACGAGTGTCGTGCGCTCCATCCCAAGCCAATCACTCAATTCCGCCATGGTCCAACTGTCCTTGGTTATCAATGACGCCAAAATCGACCCCTGCGTGGGACGGATTCCATGCCGCCGCATTTCCGCGTCATAAAACTGCGTCACCGCCCGCGTCACCCAACGCAGGTTAAAGCACACGCAGTTTTCCACCGCCGACAGATCAAGTTCTTTGGGCATGGTGTGTATATGCACTACTAGTATGCCTTCGCGTAAAGCTCGCTGCTGCCCTTCCCGTGAACTCACAGGACTTTCTATATTCCCTTTTCAGCGGTGCCGCCGGTAATCGCTCGGCGTAAGGCCGGTTTCCCGTCTGAAGACCTGCGCGAAATGGCTTGGACAAAGATCTACCTCACGGCATGATCACGACGCAAGCCGAGATCATCAACGCCGACCTGCTCGCATTCATAAAGAGCTGACTTACCGTAAACCTGACCGGAGGCTGCAACGACAGGATGAATTGCTTCAACGCATTCCACTCGTCGGATCGAACCCCGCTCTGCGGCATTAGCAATTAACAATGGAAGGAATAACGCGATGACTATTCTGGTCACTGGCAGCACGGGCACAGTGGGATCGCATGTTTTGGAAGAGCTTCGCAAGCGCGATGCCCATGCCCGCGTTCTCGTGCGCAAACAGCCTGCAACGCCACCCGAAGATGTGGAAGTAGCCGTTGGTGATTTGCTTGACCCGGTGTCGGTCGAGAAAGCAATCCGCGGCGTCGACAAGCTTTATCTACTCAACGCGGTCGTCCCTGATGAACTTACTCAGGGACTTATCGCCTATGGTCTCGCCAAGAAGCACCGCCTAAAGCAAGTCGTCTATCATTCCGTATTCCGCGCCGACGAGTTCAAGGATGTCCCACATTTTGCCTCCAAATCTACCATTGAAGCAGCGCTGAAGGCTTACGATGTGCCTTACACAATCATCCGGCCTAACTACTTTCACCAAAATGATGAGGCGTTGAAGGAAGCGTTATTAGGGCCGGGTATTTATCCGACACCACTGGGACCTATCGGCGTCGCTTCGGTTGACGTGCGAGATATTGCCGAAGCTGCGGCGATCGCACTGATCAGTGATGGTCACTTGGGCAAAACTTACAACCTGAACGGTCCACATGCGCTGAATGGCCCTAAGGCAGCATCGATCTGGAGCAAGCTTCTCGAAAAGGAGATCAGATACGCCGGGCATGATATGGAGGCGTTCGAACAACAGATGCGACAACGTGCACCATCCTGGTCGGCCTTTGACATTCGAATGATGTTCCAGGCTTACGTGGAGCACGGATTCCTCGCTGAAGACGGCGATCTCCAGACGCTAACTGCCTTACTTGGACACCCACCACGCAGTTATGAAGACTTTGCGTGCGAAACAACACAAAAGTGGCACGCGGAAGAGTTGGCCAATAAGAAATAACAAGGAATTAAAAAAGAAATCCTTCGAGTAACAGACGCACATGAATAACAAAATGAAGATCGTAGTCATTGGGGGCAGCGGCCTCATCGGAACAAAGCTGGTGAACAACCTTCGCCAGCGTGGCCATGAGGTAGTGGCGGCATCACCTTCCTCCGGCGTCAACAGCTTTACCGGTGAAGGACTGGCTGAAGCGCTAACGGGAGCTCAGGTCGTTGTTGACGTCGCGAATGCGCCATCGTGGGAGGACAAGGCCGTGCTGGAGTTTTTTGAAACGGCAGGGCGCAACTTGCTTGCTGCGGAAGCGGCCGCCGGCGTACGTCACCACGTCGCGCTGTCAGTCGTCGGCGCCGATCGTCTTCCTGCGAGTGGTTATTTGCGTGCAAAGGTGGCTCAAGAAAACGTCATCAAGGCCTCAAAGGTTCCGTTTACGATCGTTCGCTCGACCCAGTTCTTCGAGTTTGCAAAAGGCATCGCGCAATCCGCCACTGAAGGGCAAACGGTTCGGTTGTCGCCTGGACTCATGCAGCCCATCGCGGCGGATGATGTCGCCGCCGCTCTGACTGACGTCGCAGTCGCCGAGCCATTAAACGGTACGGTCGAGGTGGCCGGTCCCGAACCGATCCGAATGGATGAATTCGCCCGGCGTTTCTTGAAGGAAACGCGAGACCCACGCAAGGTGATCACCGACGTCCACGCCCTCTACTTCGGCACAGAGCTGAACGATCAAAGCCTTACCCCAGGCGATAACGCGCGCCTCGGCCCGACGCATTTCGAGGAGTGGCTCAGCCGCTCCACATCCTAGAAAGAACACAGGAAGGACCTCTTCCCGAACACGACAAGAACAACCAAACAACGAGAAAGGACATCACAATGAAACGAATCCGAACTTTAAAACCAGTCGGGCTGTCGCGCCTCATCTACTCACTTATTGTTTGCGCACTCATCGTCTCCGCTCTCGGCGTGGGCTCAGCGATAGCCGCTGACAAAAGTCCGAAGGCCACGCTCGTCTACGAGCACGCTCTACCCAATGTGCCTGGCAAAAGTATCAAGGGTGTGCTGGTCGAATATGGTCCCGGGGATGTGTCGTCGGCCCACACGCATCCCAAGTCTGCTTTCATCTACGCAACGGTTCTCGAAGGAGCGATCCGAACTTCGGTCAATAATGGGCCGGTCGTCACATATCGCGCCGGACAGAACTTCTCCGAGATGCCGGGTGATCGGCACACTGTTGATGAGAATGCGAGCAAGACCGAACCCGCTAAGCTGCTGGCCGTGTTCGTGGTCGATACGGACGAAAAGGAACTGTTAACGCCGCTCGAAAAATGAGACGCCGCGGGAGTTCGTCGAAATCCTGATCGCCAATACTGATCGGCATTTGCGCGACAGCGAGAAAAAGAACAGTCCTGGGGGTCTGCGCTCGACAGTTCAGTTCACGATCAGCGATAATAAATTGATGAAACGGCTTTGTGTTTTCGCCGCGCTCCTGATCGTGGTGGCGGTTTCTTGCAGCTGTTCGCGCAAGAAAACTCAGGTCCCTGCAAATGCGCCGGAAGTCCTTGTGACAACGGTCACGCCGAAAGATGTGCCTCGGATCCTGGAACGGGTCGCCACGCTGGACGGTTTCATTAACGCCAACATTAACGCCCAGGTGCAGGGCTACATCGTCTCGCGCGATTACCAGGAAGGGAGCCTGGTGAAAAAAGGCGATCTGCTTTTTCAGATTGATCCACGCCCCTTTGAAGCCGCATTGGCACAAGCCAAGGCAACTCTGGCCAAAGACCAGGCCAATCTGGCAAAGGCCGACGCGGATGAAAAACGCGCGCGCGATTTGTTCGACAAAAAAGTCATTAGCGATCAGGAGCGGGACACTGCGGTGGCGGCGGCTGGATCGAGTAGGGCAAACGTCCAAGCGGACGAAGCGGCGGTGGAACAGGCAGAGCTGAATCTTGGTTACACTAAAATCACCGCGCCGATCGATGGAATAGCCGGATTCGCGAATGCTCAGGTGGGCGATCTCGTTAGTCCGACGAGCGGTTTACTGACAACCGTTTCGCAGATCGACCCAATCAAAGCTTTGGTTACCGCCGGTGAAGGACCGTTCACAGATTTTATTTCGCGCCATCCCGATCCGAAGGAGCGCGACGCCTATGTGCGCAGCCTGGAGTTCCAATTGATTCTCGGCAATGGCACGGTGTATCCGCACAAAGGAACATTTTACGCGCTCGATCGTAACCTCGATCTAAGGACGGGGTCTATTCGCTACCAAGTGATATTTCCAAATCCGGGCAACAACTTGCGGCCGGGACAATTCGGTAAAGTGCGCTTTGTCGCCGACACCAAAAAGAATGCGCTGATTGTGCCGCAGGAGGCGGTTTCAGAGTTGCAGGGCAGTTATCAAGTCGTGGTTGTCGACCAAGACAACAAGGCGCACATCCGTCCGGTAAAAATGGGCGAACGAATCGGTGCGATGTGGGAAGTGACCGAGGGGCTGAAACCGGGCGAACGAGTGGTGGTGCAGGGCCTCCAAAAGGCCCGCGAAGGTGCGCAAGTCACGGTGAATGATTGGACGCCGCCTGCCGACGCCTTGGTTTCAAAATCGGATCCGGCAAAGAAAGACTGATCAATGTCGGAGTTCTTCGTCAGGCGGCCGATCGTCGCGATCGTCATCGCAATTTTGATGACGCTCATCGGCGGTGTCTGCATTCTTGCGCTGCCAATCGCGCAATACCCGCAGATCGCGCCACCGGAAATTCAGGTGCGCACGCACTACACCGGAGCGGATGCGCTGACGATTGAGCAGTCGGTGGCAGCGCCGATCGAGCAGCAAATGAGTGGCGTCGACAACATGAACTACATGTATTCGATCAACGCCAACACCGGCGACATGCGAATGATTATCAATTTCGATGTCGGTACGGACCCGAATATCGATCAAGTCCTGGCGCAGCTGCGGGTTTCGCAGGCGCAGTCGCAGTTGCCGGCGGACGTGAACAACTACGGCGTCACGGTGCAAAAATCGACAACTGCGCCGCTGATGCTGATCTCGCTGTATTCGCCCAAGGGAACCTACGACGGAATTTTTCTGGCGAACTACGGCTACATCAATTTGGTTGATCAACTGACGCGCGTCCCGGGAATTTCCAACGTGCAGGTATTCGGTGCCGGCCAGTATGCCATGCGTCTATGGGTGAAACCGGACCAGCTGGCGAAGCTAGGAGTAACTGTGCCCGACATCATCAACGCGGTGCAGAAACAGAACAACGTGAATCCGGCCGGCCAGGTCGGCAGCGAACCGATTCCAAGCGGACAAAAGTTCACCTACTCGGTTCGCGCGCAAGGCCGGCTGCAAACGCCGGAAGAATTTGGCAACATCGTCATTCGCGCGAATCCGGACGGCTCGCTGCTGCGAGTGAAAGACATCGCGCGCATCGATCTCGGCGCACAAACCTACAATCTGCGCGGCCGTTTGAACGGACAACCGGCGGCGATTCTCGCGTGCTACCAGTTGCCTGGGACCAACGCGGTCAAAGCCGCGCAGGGCGTGCGAAAATTAATGGAGGAAGCAAAGGGGCGTTTTCCAACCGACATGGATTACGCCGTGTCGCTCGATCAGACGCTGGCCGTGACCGAGGGCATGCACGAAATCGTGAAGACGTTGTTCGAAGCGCTCGCACTGGTGGTCCTCGTTGTCTTTATTTTCCTGCAAGGCTGGCGCGCCACACTCATTCCGCTCTGTGCTGTTCCAGTCTCATTGATTGGCGTCTTCGTGTTGTTTCCGCTGTTCGGATTTTCGATCAACACACTTTCACTCTTTGGGCTTGTGCTGGCGATTGGGCTCGTAGTGGACGATGCGATCGTGGTCGTTGAAGCAGTCGAACGCCATATCGAGGAAGGAATGTCGCCGCGCGATGCGACGCTCCAAGCGATGCGCGAAGTCTCCGGGCCGGTGATCGGGATCGCGCTCGTTCTTTCGGCTGTGTTCATTCCAACCGCGTTCCTGCCGGGCATCACCGGCAGACTGTATCAGCAGTTTGCCCTAACGATTGCGATCTCGGTCATTTTATCGGCATTCAACGCGCTCTCCCTCAGTCCCGCGCTCTCGGCGCTCTTGCTGCGTCCGCGAAAGAAAGCACGCGGTCCGCTTGGATGGTTTTATGATCGGTTCAATCGCGTCTTCGGCAGTGCGACCCACGGCTACGTGAACTGGTCACGCATCGCCATTCGAAAGAGTTTCCTTAGCTTTGGCCTGCTCGGAATCCTCGCCGTCGGCGCGGGTCTGTTCGGATCGCGATTGCCGAGCGGCTTTTTACCTGAAGAAGACCAGGGCTACGTTTTTCTTGCGTTGCAATTGCCGGACGCGTCTTCGCTTGAGCGCACCGATCAGGCTTGCCGCAAAATTGAAGATTTCCTGAGCAAAACTCCAGGCGTGCAATACACGACAAGCGTCATCGGCTTCAGTTTGCTCAGTCTCGCGCAAAACACTTACAGCGCCTTTTTCTTCGTCACATTCAAGCCTTGGAGTGAGCGAACGAAACCCGAGGAACAATATCAGGCGATCAAGGCGCGATTGAACAAATACCTCGCGGGTCTGAGCGAAGGTCTCGCGTTCGCGTTTCCGCCACCGGCGATTCCCGGCGTCGGCACGTCTGGCGGATTCACGTTCGTGCTCGAGGATCGGGCGGGCAAAGACGTCAGTTTCCTTTCCCAAAATCTGAAGACGTTTCTCGACGCCGCGCGCAAGCGGCCCGAGCTCACCGGGCTGATCACCACCTTTTTGCCAAATGTTCCGCAAATCTTCGTCAACGTCGATCGCGACAAAGTGCTGAAACAGGGGATCGACCTGACCCAGGTTTACCAGACGCTGCAAACATTCATGGGTGGATTTTTCGTCAACTACTTCAATCGGTTCGGGCGAACATGGCAGGTATATATAGAGGCGGAAGGCGATTACCGGACCGACGTGAAAAATGTCGGCCAATTTTTTGTCCGAAATTCAAATGGCGATCCTGTTCCGCTCGACGCGATCTCGACCATTGAGCAGATCTCCGGCCCTGAATTCACGTTGCGCTACAACGAATATCGATCGGCACAGATCAATGGCTCCGCCGCGCCCGGTTACAGCTCCGCACAGGCAATGAGCGCGCTCGAGGAAACGTTTCGGCAAACGATGCCTAACGAGATGGGCTATGACTACCTCGGAATATCGTTTCAGGAAAAGAAAGCGCAGGAAGGTGTTTCGCCAGCCGTGGTTTTCGGAATGTCACTCCTTTTTGTTTTCCTGATACTCGCTGCGCTTTACGAAAGCTGGTCGCTACCGTTCAGCGTGCTGCTCGGCACGCCGGTGGCGGTGTTCGGCGCTTTCGCGACGCTTTGGCTGCGCGGAATGCAAAATAATATTTACGCGCAAATCGGCTTGATCATGCTCATCGGTTTGGCTGCGAAGAACGCAATCCTGATTGTGGAATTCGCCAAGGACGAATATGAGAAAGGCAAGCCGCTTATCGATGCCGCGCTCGAAGGCGCCCGCTTGCGTCTTCGACCGATCCTGATGACTTCGTTCGCGTTCATCTTCGGTTGTTTGCCGCTTTGGTTTGCCAACGGTTCGGGCGCCGTCGCCCGGCGCATACTCGGTTCGACTGTGATTGGCGGCATGATCGCCGCTTCCGCCATCGCGATTTTTCTTATCCCAGTAACGTTTTATGTCATCGAGCGACTCTTTGCCGGTCGAAAAGAAAAAACACCGGCGCCGCAAGTCTCTAAACCGCAACCTGAGACTGCGTTTAAGGCATAGGTAAGGGACGCCGCGGTGCGCACCGCTGCGTCGTGGTGTTAAAGCGGAGGGATTTCAGCCGTTCCGCCTAACCGCCAATGTCATTCAATTCTTTAAGCGCGTCGTCAGGCAAGTGCAGGCCAGCGGCGGCTACATTCTCTCTTAAGTGCTCAACAGATGATGTTCCGGGTATGAGCAGAATGTTAGGTGAGCGTTGCAGCAGCCACGCTATTGCCACCGCCATTGGGCTAGCCTCTAAACGGGAAGCAACGCGGGACAGCGTGTCGGATTGCAGCGGCGAAAAACCACCGAGCGGAAAGAACGGCACATAAGCAATTCCTTGTTCGGCGAGGGAGTCGATGAGCGAATCATCCTGCCGGTGAGCGATATTGTAGAAGTTCTGTACGCAGACAACCGCCGCGATCGATTGCACCTCGGCGACTTGCTCCGCGCGGACGTTACTTAACCCGAGGTGTTTTATAAGACCCTCTCGCTCCATTTCGGCGAGCACACCGAACGGCTCCGCTATCGAACCTGGCTCCGGTGCATCGAGGCCACCGACTCGCAGATTGACCGCATCGAGTGCGTCGAGACCGAGATTCGTGAGGTTGTCATGAATGGCTTGGCGGAGCTCGTCTGGAGCGAGCGCTTTCGGCCAGTTTCCCTTCGCGTCCCGTCGCGCGCCGACCTTGGTGACGATCCGTAACTGCTCCGGATAGGGATGCAGCGCTTCTTTTATAAGTTGATTGGTTATGTGCGGCCCATAGAAGTCGCTGGTGTCGATGTGGTTGATGCCGAGCCTAACAACTTCGCGCAGGACGGCGAGCGCACTGTCGTGGTCTGCGGGCGGCCCGAATACATGCGGCCCAGCGAGCTGCAGGGCACCGTACCCCATACGAGTCACGACCAAATCATCGGCGAGCTTGAATGCGCCTCCGGGTAGCGCTGTGGACTTCACATTCTGCCTCCTGGTTTTCATATCTGACTGCTGTGATTTAAGCTCCTAGGCCGACGCGCTGCAATGCACGTTCGTCGTAACATTTGCTTAATCAGTGCGAGCCCGAATTACTGAACAAATAATTAAACGGGCGACCGATGCAATCCAAAGGAGATGAGTAAAAAAGTTCAGTTGATTCTCAACGGCAAAGCGGCCGGCAATGACGCGCTCCAGACAGCGGTCGCTCGGCAACGAGCGATCGGACATACCATCGAAGTAAGAGTGACTTCGGAAAAGGGAGACGCGCGACGATTTGTGGCGGAAACGGGCGAAGTGGATTTGCTGATTGCGGCCGGGGGCGATGGTACACTGAACGAGGTGGTTCACGGTTTGATGGATCTTTCTGAGGTCGCGCGGCCTGTTTTGGGAGTCGTGCCGCTAGGGACCGCTAATGATTTCGCTACCGGGTGCGGCATTCCGCATGACCCCGAGCAGGCGCTGGCGCTCTGCATGGAAGGGACAGAGGTACCAGTCGACGTCGGCAAAGCTAATGAGCACTGGTTTCTGAACGCAGCGAGCATTGGCTTCGGCGCCGAGATCACAGCGACCACTCGCCCGGAGCTCAAACATCTGCTTGGCCCTGCCGCGTACGCTGTGATGGGTGCGATTCTGGCAATGAATGTTCATCATTATCGAGGGAGGGTGACCTTGCCAGATCGCGAAATCGCCGGGAGTGGCCCGGTGGCGATCGTCGGCAACGGGTGTCAAGCGGGAGGCGGTGTACAAGTCGCTCCCCGTGCACGTATCTACTGGACGTTCTCTCCGTTCGCGATATCCCGCCGCTGGCGTTGCTCACCGCCGCGCGCGAGTTACAAGAGCTTTCACCGGATGGCGAGTATATCTCCTATTGGCAAACGCCCTGGGCCGAGGTCCACACCGAAGAAGCCATTCCGGTCAACCTGGATGGCGAGCCGGTGCGGTTTTCGAAAGTTCGATATGAAGCGGTACCCAAAGCGATTCGGCTGATTGCTCCGCCGAATTGTCCATTACTATCGGCAACAGTGAAGTAGGGGCTAACGCGTGTGCCCCGCGATCGATGAAGTCGCCCAGCATATGATCGACCTCGACCGTCGCGGCCTTGCACAAATCGCGATATGCACGCACAAATGAATGAAATCGAAAGACCAAATGATATTGCAGATCTACACGATCATGCACACGCTGATCAGTCTGGTTGCAATTTTTACCGGCATTGTGGTTGTGTTTGGAATGCTCGCCGGCCAGCGTCTCGACGGCTGGACGAAGTGGTTCTTAATCACGGCCGTCGCGACGACGATCACCGGGTTCTTTTTTCCGTTTCATGGTTTCACACCCGCGATCGGTCTTGGCATCGTATCGCTGCCTTTTTTAGCCCTTACTATTTTCGCGCGTTATCCCAAACGACTCGCCGGACCGTGGCGATGGATTTATGTGATCGGT
>WNFV01001570.1_pt1 | contig 31064 bp, 30 predicted proteins | sample 5400101 | NCBI WGS metagenome assembly WNFV01 (sample SAMN13153361, study PRJNA577476) | soil metagenome | isolation source: 115 cm soil or saprolite under grassland replicate 1 | place: USA:California | collected 2016-06-15 | reverse complement strand
GAAACTACGGCAAGACACCGTGCGCAACCTGTAACCACGACCTTCGGCCCGGACGTGTCGCCGATCTCCTGAGCCTGCCCCGGATATCAGCCCACTATCGACAACCGGAACCCACACTCATGCCGGTAGAGCCAAATTTCAGCCGGACAGGAGATCAGGATGCTGGCGTAGACCCACGCTCGGGAGAGGCGGCGGTGACTTCGGCTGCCGAGCCTGTTGTATCGCTTGGCACGGTCCCGATCTCGCTCGCCGGAACTCGCTCGGCCGCTTCGACCTGTCGGGTACCGATGCCACTCAAGGCGGCCCGGACGCTCTCGCGGACTCCGCCTGTGTAACCAGCGTCGACAAGCAACTGCGCAAGCGCGGGACCGAAGGTCTCGATCACGGTGGCGCCCTGCTTGATACTCGTCATCTTGTCTGCGGCGAAGCCCCGCACTGGGCATGACGGGTTCTGCCCGGTCGGCAGGACAGCCGGAAGTTTCGTTGACGATGAGAGGCTACGCCAGTAAACAGGGCCGTGATCAACGATTGAGATCGAAGGCGTCAGGCCAACCCGCCAGTCAAGGCGGCGCATCTTCTCAGTACGCCTCCGCGCGTGGATCGCGGCGAACCTTGGATCATGCGCTGCCCGGTGCATGTGGCCGAGCACGGCCACGATCTCATCGAGGGACAGCTCTACGTTTCGCGTGTCGGGCAACGGAGATGTCTGCAAGCCCCACTGCAAGACGACGCAGCCATTCGGGTGAACCCACAGCACGTGATGCGCAGCGGCCAGGCTGGTCGGGTGCGCGGGGTTGGGGACTTTGAAGCGGCACAGCTCGCTGCCGGAGTAGTCGACCGTGAAGCGTTGCTCACCGTGGACGAACTCGGCGAGCTTAGACGCGTTCTCGGTGAACTCCAAGGGCTCAAGCTGCTTCGGTGAATGGCTCGGCGCCACGACAACCCACAGCCAGAACCGGCCGCCATCGTGGAAGTTTGGCGAAGAAGAGATCGGCCGGTGATCAGTGATGAGCCGGGCCTCAGCGCGGCTGGAGAGCTGGGGGAGGAAGTGCCGGGCAGTTGCAAGACCCTTACCAAGGGCCGTTTCAAGAAAAGGCATGTGTAAGCAACATCCAACTTGAGCGATGGGCGCGAACTGCCGTGGCCGACAAGAGCCGTCCACGGGGCGAGCGTTACTGAGCAGCATACGCCGATGATCTTCGGCGGCTTCGCGGTGCGAGCGTGGGCGAACGGATGCTCGGCGTTCCGGGTCTGTTCCGGGAACAGCCGCGCGTTGTTCCGTGGCCCGCACGCGGAACGGTCGGAACGGTCGGCGGCCCGTTCCCCACGTTCCGGCGGAACGCGGCACGCGGAACGCCCGGCGGCGTCGCTAGTCGTGGTAGCGGCTGGTAACCCTGCCGGGCCGGCGCCCGGTAACGCCGGGGCTATGCCGTTACCGGCGGTTACCCGTAGCGCTTCCGCCAACCCTTGCCGACCGGCGAGCGGCGGCGCTACGGGTTAGCGGCGCTGCCCGGATGGGCCGGCACGAACGTGCCAACTGTTCCGGGCCGCCGTTCCGCCCCGTTGCCGGCGGTGCCGGCCGATGCCGACGGGTCCGTTACCGCCGCTGCTGGTAGCGGTGCCGCTTACCCTTGCTCGTCATTGTCGATCCCAGAAGGGAGGCGGACCGAACCGGGCGCGCACCCCAACCGCCAGCGTCACGGGGGCACCAAGCATGGCCAAAGCCAGACGACACCGACCCCGGACCGGCGCCTACCCGGCGATCCGGCCCGCCCCAGCGCGGCGCCGCTCGACAGCGACGCCACTCCGGCCAACCCGAACGCCGACACGCCGGGCCACCCGGACGCGCGGGGAACCCTGCCGATGGCCCGACACCTGACCGACCTGGCCATAGAGGACGAGATCCAGGCACTCGCCGCTGAGGCACCCCGATGACCGTCGACCAAGCCGCACGCCTGGCGCGGCTGCTGCGCATCAACCGGCCGCGCCGCGACCGGGCCGCATGACCCGAACACCAAGCGGGCCGCCATCCTACACGGGGCGGCCCGCTTGCCGTTCACGCCGCTTCGTCGTCGGTGTCGGGGCCGAACTTCCAGTGCCATTCCAGCCGATGCCGGCCGAACGGCACTCGGCTGCCCTTGCCGGCCCACAACAGCTTGATCTCGGCCACGGTGCGGATGATGTCGCGCTTCACGGCCAACTCGTCGTCCAGCTCGGCCCACGCCTGGACCGCTTGCGGGCCGAGGCGCCCGCGGACTGCCGGCGGGGTCACCCGTTCCCCACCGGGGGGGTCAGCCACCCGCATCCGGCCCGACTGGGCGCCCTGCGACGGCTGCGGAGGTCACCACGTGTTCGTCTGTGCCAAGGGCGCGGAATTGCGTTTGATGCAACCACTCGTCAAGTTGTGCTGACCGCCGATTCCTTGCGCGGCAAGGCTAGCGGCAGGTCGACGGTTCGTGCGGCAGGCATGTGATCAGGACCTTCTGGGGTAGCCGCAACGATGTTGCATCTGATACAACGGGCTGGTGCACGGGGAGTTGCCCGGGGCGGCCGGTTTAACGTTGGCGCCGAACGTGGTCCATCTGGAATCCTGAGCCGGCGGTGTTCGAGGCGATGCTGCGCGGCTGGGCGGATCAGCAGCGGGCCAGGTTCCTGCGCGAGGCGACGATCGAGCCGCGGCTGGGGTTGGTGCGCCGCTTCGCGGCGTTCACCAACCTGTATCCGTGGCAGTGGCAGCCGGCGGAGGTGGAAGCGTTCTTCGCGGATCTGCGTTCGGGTCCGCGGCCGTTGGCGGTGTCGACTGCCCGCGGGTACCAGGTGACGTTGCGGCTGTTCTGCGACTACATCACCGACGGCCGCTACGGCTGGGCATCGACATGTGTCCAGCGGTTCGGTCAGGCGCCGGTGCGGGTCCTGCACGAGTGGAACACGATCGTGCATGTCGCGGATTTCGAGGGCCAACCGGGCCGCCGGCCGCTGAGCTACGACGAGGTGCAGGCGCTGTTCGACGCGGCGGACGGCCGGGTGGAGGAGATCCGCAAGCGGCGACGCAAGGGTGCCGCGGCGGCGATGCGCGACGCGGCGCTGTTGAAGACGGTGTACGCGTTCGGGCTGCGCCGGCGCGAGGCCGTAGGGCTGGATGTGGTCGACCTGCGGGTCAACCCGAAGGTGCGTGAGTACGGCCGGGTCGGAGCGGTGTTCGTGCGGCATGGCAAGGCGTCGCGGGGCAGTCCGCCGAAGCGGCGCACAGTGTTGACGGTGCCGGAGATGGACTGGATGATCGGGGTGCTCGACCAGTACCTCGACGAGGTACGCCCGTTGTTCTCGCCGGGCAGCCATCCGGCGTTGTGGGTGACCGAACGGCGCGGGCGGATGTCGCTGCGCGCGGCGAACGACGCGTTCGAGACCGCGCGAGCTGCCGCCGGGTTGTCCGAGGAGCTGGACCTGCACTCGCTGCGGCATTCGTACATCACGCATCTGGCCGAGTTCGACTACCCGGAGCGGTTCGTGCAGGACCAGGCGGGCCACGCTTATGGCAGTACGACGGCAACCGCTGGTGCGCCGGGCGTTGGCCGACCGCGACGTGGAGCTGTGGGAGGCGAACGCGTGAACAGGAAGATGGGCTACCAGTGGCACCTGCGCCGGCTGATGGCCGACCGGGGCATGTTCCAGACCACCGATCTGGTGCCGCTGCTGGCCGAGCGCGGGGTCAGCCTGTCCCGCGAGCAGGTGTTCCGCCTGGTCACGCAGCCGCCGCAGCGGCTGTCGATGGATGTCCTCGCCGCGCTGTGTGACATCCTCGACTGCCAACCGGGCGACCTGATCGAGGTCCAGGTGGTCAACAAGACGATCCGCAAGGCGGCGGGCGAGCAGCGCAGCTCCGCGCCGACGGTACGCCGCACCGCGATTCGTCGCCCAGACACGAGGCCATGACCGCGCAGGACCGCAACGGCGCCGCGTACGAACGGGTCCGTGCCCGCCTCATCGCGGACTTGCCGACGCTGGCCGCCGACGAAGCCGACGCGATGCTGACCACTGCGGGCGCGGACAAGCCTCGGTCCCTGCGTCAGCTCGACCGGTACTTCGACACCAACCCGGACGCGCTATTCACCGGCGACGCGGCCAGCCCGCTGGTCGTCATTCGGCTCACCCTTCTGCTGCACAAGGCCGGCCATGCGGTCGTCCCGCCGGGCTGCGTCCGATGTGGACAGATGACGCTGAGCCGGTACCGTCGCCCGGAAGGGCGGATCTGCGACCGGTGCGCCCGCGATGACCGGCGAGAGACCTGCGTCGGCTGTGGGCAGGTGGCCGGTGTCGCCGCCAGGCGCCCCGACGGCGGCGGCCTGTGCGCGGCCTGCGGCCGGAAGGACCCGCGGACGTTTCGGGATTGCGTCGCCTGCGGACGGCTCCGGCGGCCAGCCCGTCGGCTGCCCGACGGTGGTGCTCTCTGCCAGGCATGCGCGCCGCGCCGATTGCACACCTGCGCTGAGTGCGGCCGGCAGGCTGCCGCCCAGGCGATCACGGCTGCCGGGCCGGTCTGCAAGCAGTGCTACGGCCGCGGTCACCGGCCGACGCGGGTCTGCGGGAGCTGCGGGCAACTCCGCCCGATCAGCAAGCGCGCGACCGGCTCCACCCCGGACTTGTGCGCCGACTGCCTACCGACTCTCGACGGCACCTGCGTCGTGTGCGGACGGCTGCGGCCCGGCCATCTCAGCCGCACCGGCTCGTTCTACTGCAACAGTTGCCGGCGCCGCCGCGACCGCCCTTGCGCCTTCTGCCGACAAGTACGGCCGGTCAAAGCAAACTGGCCAGCCGGCCCGGCCTGCACCACCTGCTACCACCGGGTGAGAGAACATCCCGAACCGTGTGCCGGATGCACGAAAGTCCGCGTCCTCATCGGCTCCGACCCCGCCGGTCAGCCCATCTGCGGGCCCTGCGCGGGCGTCGACGTGGACTATCTCTGCTCGGCTTGTGGGCAAGCCGGGCGGGTCTACGCCGCCGGACGCTGCTTCCGCTGCGTCGTCGGCGACCGTCTGCGCGACATGCTCGGCAGCTCCACGGGCGAGGTTCCCGAGCAACTTGAGCCGCTCGCCACCGCCCTGGGCTCCACCGACAGGCCACGCAGCGTCCTGGTGTGGCTCGGCAGGAGCCGAGCGGCCCGACTCCTCACCCACCTCACCGCTACCGGCGAGCCAATCAGCCACGAGCTGCTCGACACGCTGCCGGCCGACAACGACGTCCACTACGTGCGCCACATCCTGGTCCGCACCGGCGTGCTCCCGCAGCGTTAGGAGTACCTCGAACGCGTCGAACGCTGGCTGGAGCAGACGCTCGCGGCCAGCCCGGCCGCCCAGGCCAGACTGATCCGCCCCTACGCCACCTGGTTCCTCCTGCACCGGGCGCGTCGCCGCGCACACCAACGCGCACTGTTCACCCCAGACTCCGCCGTCCGCCTCCGCGCCGAGATCCGCGCCGCGCTGGAACTGCTCGACTGGCTCGACGAGCACGGGCTCACCCTGGACACCATGCGCCAGGAACACGTCGACGGCTGGCTCGCCGGCGGCCCACCGGGCCGACAACGGATCCGCGGCTTCCTCGCCTGGGCTACCGAACGGGGCCTGGCCGCCGAAGTATCCGCACCGGCCCGTACGGTCGGCCAACCCTCGCAGTTCGCCGACCAGAACGAACAGATGCGCCAGCTCGCCCGGTGCCTCGGCGAGGACACCATGCCCATCGAGCTTCGCGTCATCGGGGCCATGCTCCTGCTCTTCGGCATCACCCCGGCCCGGGTGCTGCGCATCAGCCAGGAGCAGATTGCCGAGCACGACGGCGACACCTACCTGACCCTCGACCAGCACCCGCTGCTGATTCCGCCGCGGCTGGCCGTCCTGTTTCGGCAACTTCCCAAGCCGACCGCCGGCACGACCCTGCCCCCGAACCCCCGCGAGCCACGGCTGCTGTTCCCCGGCCGGGCCACCGGCCACCCCGTCAGCGCCGGCGGTATCCGCTCACGCCTCGCCCACCAGGGCATCACGATCCGGGCCGCCCGCAACACGGCCCTCATCAGCCTGGCCGCCGACCTGCCCGCGCCCGTGCTCGCCGACCTACTCGGGCTGCACATCGCCACCGGCGTGCGCTGGGCCAAATGCGCCAAACGAGACTGGGAAACCTACCTCGCCGACCGACGCCGGACCACCCGGCAGACGCCGCGATCGAGCCCCACTGGATAGCGCGCTCTGGTCCACCGGCGGCTCACCGATAACGCGCTGGAAGATCCGTCGTCTAGAGCATGCGTCGATATGGCGGCCGGGTGGGGCCTCGAACAGCCACGACCGTGAGCTCGGCGCCGTCATCACGCACCGCCGGCCACGTGTGAGAACTCGTCGCGGTCGACGAGGTCGATCGACGGTGACGAGCCCAGGGCCGACAACCGGATCAAGGGTCGTCAGTTCCCCGGACGTCGGCGCTCGACATGGCCGACTGATGCCGCCCTCGGGCGCTTCTCATCCCCTGCACGGCGACACCGGGCACCAGGACCACGGTGTCGTCCACCCCCCGGATCACTACTGGATCAAGCCCGAGGCATTGCGTCGGCCGTCCGCGCTGCTCGACATGGCCGTCCCGGCCGGGGTCTGAGGGCAGCACCCGGCCGCCGGGCATCAGCCCGGCGGGCCGGTGGGTTCGGCCGTGGCGCTGAGGTCCATCCAGCCGCGGACGAGGCTGCCGATCAGGTAGCGGGCTTTGGCGATCGGCATCGGGTTCTTCGGCGGGTCCTGGCGGGAGCGCCCGTGACGCGCGTCGGATCCTCCCGCTGCGGGGTGGCAGGCGGTACGGGTGAACAACGAGATCTGGTTCGCCGAAACGCCGGCGACGCGCATAGCGGCGTTGAGCTGACCCGTGTGCTCGATGATCTCGTACACCTTGTACAGCTCGACCCAGTTCGGCGGCGTGGGTTGTCCCATGATCGCCAGCGCCTCGGCGAGGTCGGAGTCGGTGCTGGCCGTCGCCGCGTAGGCCGGACCGGGCGGCGGCGCGGAGGCGGCGGGCTCGCCATTGATCAGGATGGTGACCGGCATGGCCTGGACGCGGATCTCCGCACAGCCGGCATGCACGACCTGGTGACGCCGCTCGCCTTCCTGGTAGCGGCCGCTCAGCCGCACGGGTCGGTATCCGGTGTTCATCACCCGGGCAAGCCCGTTGACGCGCTGCAGCACCACAGGCGCGACCTCGTAGAACGGCACACCGGCGGGACGATCGTCGATCTCGGCCGCGGTCAGGTAATACCCGTCGTCGTCGCGGACCACCCGGGTATCCCCGGCCGGAATAACGTCAGCCAGGGTCTCCAGGTCGATGTGGTGGCCTTCCAACCACGCCTTCACGATCACGACGAACAAGCGTACCGAAGCCCAAGTCGAGGCCACATCTACGTTCCGAACCGTGCCGGCCAGGCCTTCTGATCCAACCCGACAACAAGAGCAATCCGAATCGTGAACGCCAATCGCAGCGCGCTGTTGGTCTGCGTACCGCGCCGACCGCCGCGCAACCGACCGAGAAGGGGCCCACGCAGATGCAACCCCGGTTACACTTGCCCCCACCGCGGACGAGCCTGTGGCCCGAACCCACCGGAGGCGACAAATGGTGATCGGTTGAGGTCGGATCAGCGACCGGCTGCGCCGTCGGGAGCCGTCGCTCAACCGGTCCGGGCGACCTTCACGTGGGCTTCATCCCCGGCCGGCAGGGTGAACCGGGGTGTGGAGGTTGGCCGATGAGGATTCTGGTCGTGGAGGACGAGCCACGGATGGCCGGCCTGCTGCGCCGCGCCCTGGTGGAGGAGGGCTACGCCGTCGACGTGGCCGATGCCGGCGACACCGGCTACGAGTACGCGGTCGCGGTGGCGTACGACGCGATCGTGCTGGATGTGCTGCTGCCGGGCGCGTCCGGCTTCGAGGTGTGTGCTCGGCTGCGTCGCCGCGGGGTGTGGACGCCGGTGTTGATGCTCACCGCCCGCGACGCAGTGACCGATCGCATCCGGGGCCTGGACGGCGGCGCCGACGACTACCTGACCAAACCGTTCGATCTCGCGGAGCTGTTCGCCCGGATCCGGGCGTTGGCCCGCCGCGGCTGCGTGGCGCGGCCGACCGTGTTGTGCGCCGGGGATCTGGAGCTGGATCCGGCCAGCCGCCAGGTACGACGCGGGCGTACCGAGATCAGTCTGACCGCGAAGGAGTACGCGCTGTTGGAGGCGTTCCTGCGCCACCCGGGCACGGTGTTGAGCCGGGAGACCCTGCTGCGACGCTGCTGGGATTTCGCCTACGCGAGCGGTTCGAACGTGGTGGACGTGCACATTCGTTCGCTCCGCGACAAGATCGATCGCCCGTTCCAGGTCACGTCGGTGGAGACGGTGCGTGGCGCCGGGTACCGGCTGCGCCGCGACGGTGGGCGCACCGCACCGCCGCCGGCCGGTGACCGCCGGCCGGCGTTGACCGCTGACCGACGCTGATGCGCCGCATTCCGATCCGGCTACGGCTGACGGCCGCGTTCGCCGTGGTGATGACGCTGGTCCTGGCCGGAGTCGGCGTCGGCACGGTGGCGCACTTTGGCGCGGCGTTCGACGAGGCGATTGACGCGAATCTCGCCGCGCACACCCGGGAGCTGGCGACCGGTTCGCCGCAGTGGACCGGTCCGCTGGTCAACGAACCCGACCTGGTGGAACAGGTCCTGACCCCGGACGGCTGGGTCCGGGCCGCGTCGCCCCGGGTCGCGGCGAGCCCGCTGCTCACCGCGGCCGAGGTGGCCGCCGCCGCGGAACAACGGTTGCGGATCGACCGCGCCGCGGTGACCGGTCTGCCCGGCCGGGCCCGGATCATGGTCACGCCGGCCGCCGGCGGCACGCTGATCCTGGTGGTCGCCGCCAGCCTCGCCGGCCGCGACCGGGCCCTGGCCGACGTGCGCGGCGAACTCGCCGTCGCGTTGCCACTCGTGCTGCTCATCGCAACCGCGGGCGCCTACCTGCTCGCGGCCGCGGCGTTGCGGCCGGTGGACCGGATGCGCGCGCGGGCTGCCGCGATCACCGCGGACACCCCGGGCACGCGGCTGCCGGTCCCACCCGGCCGCGATGAGATCACCCGCCTCGGCGGCACCCTCAACGACCTGCTCGACCGGCTACATGCCGCGTTGACCCGCGAACGCGACTTCGTCGCCGACGCCAGCCATGAGCTGCGCACCCCGCTCGCACTGCTCAAGACGGAACTGGAACTGGCGCTGCACCGCCCCCGCAGCCCGGCCGAGACCGACGCCGCGCTGCGTGCCGCGCTCGGCGACACCCGCCGCCTCGTCAGCCTCGCGGAGGATCTGCTGCTGCTGGCCCGTACCGACCGTGGCCAGCACCCGAACCCGGAACCGACGCCGCTCGCGCCGCTGCTGTGCGGCGTCACCGACCGGTACCGGGCCGCCGCGGACGGGCAGCCGATCCGGGTGCACTGCCCGGCCGGTCTGGTCGCCACCGTCGACGCCGGGCAGCTCAACCGCGCCGTCACCAACCTGGTCGACAACGCCTGGCGGCACGGCGCGGGACCCGTCGACATCACGGCCGAGGCCCGCAACGGTCATCTGACAATCCGGGTGCGCGATCACGGCCGTGGCTTCCCGCCCGATTTCCTGCCCAGCGCGTTCGACCGGTTCACCCGCGGCGACGCCGCACGCAGCGGCCCGGGCACCGGCCTGGGGCTGGCCATCGTCGCCGCCGTCGCCCGACGGCACGCCGGTACCGCCGAGGCTGCCAACCACCGCGACGGCGGTGCGGAGGTCACGCTGCGCCTGCCGGCGCCGGACGCGTCGGCACCGGGCCGCTCGTAGCGGAAACCGGCCGCGATGCCGACAAGAAGCGCCGGCTGGTGACTTCATGTGAGCTTCATCCACGTCGGACACGCTCGCTCCTGTTGTGAGGACGCGAGATGGGGATCCGGATATGACCAGCACCATCATCACCGTATGGGCGGCCGGCTGGCTGGCCGTGACGGCCGCGGTCGCCCTGGCCGCCAGACGCATCGGGACCGCCCGCGCCGGGGCGTGGCTCGTCGTGCTCGGGCTGGCGTTGCTGACGCTGGAAGAGCCCGCGCTCACTCTGTGGCTGGCCATCGCCGGTTCGGGGGGCGACCGCGACGCGATGGCGGGTCTGATCACGCCGATGGCCCGGGCGCATGTGCTGGACGCCGCCGTCGCCGGCGTCGCAACCAGCGTGTTGTTGGGGTGGATCGCGATGGCGGCGTTGCGGCGCGGCGAACGGTGGGCACACCGGGTGCTGCTGTCGGGCTTCGCGGTGGTGGCGGCGATGGAGGCGGCGACGACGGTGGTCGTGTTCTCCCGCGGGCTCCCATTGCCTGGTCCGGGCGGCGCCGCCGGTAGCGGCGGACTCGGTTGGCAACCGGTCGCCGTCGGCCTGGCGGCGTGGGGACTCGGCCTGTGGGTCGCCCGGCCGGCTGCCGTCAACGCCGGTCAGCTCAACACCGGTCGCCCCGACGCCAGTAGACCCACCGCCGCAACGCCGAGGAGTGCGCCGTGTCCGTAGCCGCCGACCCGTCCGTGTCCTCGACGCCGCAACGTCCACCGTCGCATCGCCGTCGTGACGCGGTGACGGCCCTCGTCTGGCTGATCCTCGCGATCGGTGGTGGGGCCTGCGGCGCGTTGGTCTTCGACCGGGTGTCCTCCGCCACCGATCCGGCGCCGGGCAGCGAGTCGCAGCGTGCCCGCCGTGCGCTGGAGGCGGCCACCGGGGAACGCGACACCATCCTGGCCGTGCTCACCGGCACCCCACCGGAGGCCACCGGCGCGCTCGCCGACCGGCTGCGGCAGGTGCCCGGTGTGCACCGGGTCCGCAGCTCCAACGACCGGGACCTGCCGCCACCGGACGGCGGCGGTACCACCCTTGCAGTTGGCATTCGGGCCGGGCTGACCGACAAGCAGACCAACGCCACGGTGGACGCGGTCCGCCGGGAATTCGCCGGCCTGCCCGCCGGGCGGGCCGTCGTCGGCGGCTATCCCGTCTTCGACCGCGACCTGGGGCTGATGGCCAAGGCCGACCTGGCCCGGGCCGAGGCCATCGCGCTACCCATCGTGCTGATCCTGCTCGGCTTGGCCGTGCGCAGCGCGATCGGTTCGGTGCTCGGCCTGGCCCTGGTCGCGACCACGGTCACCGGTGGCCTGGCCGTCCTGCTGGCGCTCAGCGCGGTGACGGAGGTGTCCAGCTTCGCGGTCAACGTGGTGACGATGTTCGGTATCGGCCTGGCCGTCGACTACGGGCTGCTGGTCATCACCCGATTCCGCCGCGAGCGTGTCCACGCCGCCACGGTCGCGGACGCGGTCGCGGCCACGATGGCCACCAGCGGCCGGACCGTCGCGTTGTCCGGTCTCACCGTGGCGGTGGCGCTGGCCGGGTTGCTCGTCTTCGCCGAACCGGTCGTGCGGTCCATCGCCTACGGCGGCATCGGCGCGGTCGCGATAGCGGTGGTGTCGGCGTCGACGCTGCTGCCGGTGCTGTTGCGCCGTCTCGGGCACCGCATCCCACCCGCGCCGCCCACCCCGGCGGCCGGTGGGTTCGGCCGCCTCGCCCGCCTCGTGCAACGCCGCCCGGTCCTGGTCGCGGCGGCCAGCCTCGGACTACTCGCGGTCCTGGCCGTGCCGCTGGGCAGCCTCGTCCTGCAAGGGGTCGACACCCGGGCGCTGCCGGCCGGCGCCGCCGCCCGCCGCGACGCCCAGCAACTCGAACAGCGGCTGCCGCGACCGGCCGGCGCACCGATCACGGTTCTCGTCACCGCCGCCCCCGGCGACCCCCGCATGCCGGGCTTCCTGACCCGCCTGCGCGGCCTCGACCACGTTACTGCCGCGGCCGTGCGCGCGGACGTTGCCGGTCCGCTGACCGTCGTGGATGTCGCGGTGGACGGGCCGGGTGGCGGCCGGGACGCCATCGCCGTCGTCGACGACATCCGCCACCTCGACGCCGGCTTGCCGGTTCAGGTCACCGGGTTGACCGCCCGGTTCAACGACTTCATCGGCGGGCTGACCGGGCGGGCGCCGTACGCCGCGGTGGTCATCGCGCTCGTCACGTTCACCGTGCTGCTGCTGGCCACCGGCGGTGTGCTGGTCGCGGCGAAAGCCGTCGTCATGAACGTGGCGTCGCTGGCGGCCAGCCTCGGCGCGCTCGTGTGGATCTTCCAACAGGGCCACCTGGCCGGGCCGTTGGGGTTCACCCCGACCGGTGGCCTGTCGCTGGTCATCATCGTGCTCACCGCGGTTTTCGCGTTCGGCCTGTCCACCGACTACGAGGTGTTCCTGCTGTCCGCGGTCGTCGCCGCCCGCCACGACGGCGCGGACACCGACACTGCGGTCGCCACGGGTATCCAGCGCACCGGCCGGATCATCACCGCCGCGGCGGTGCTCATCGTCGTCGTGTTCGCCGGCTTCGCCGGCGGCGAGGTTCTGATCATCAAACAGTTGGGCCTCGGCCTGGCCGCTGCCGTGCTGCTCGACGCCACCGTCGTGCGCCTCGCGCTCACCCCGGCCCTGATGACCCTGCTCGGCAGATACAACTGGACCGGGCCCGGCTGGGCGCGGCGGGTCAGCCGGCGGCTGTGGCAATCCGACGCCGCCTGAAGCACGTACCCCGAGAGATGGAGAATCCGGTGACAGGTAGGACGCGCATCCTTGCGGGCGTGGCGGCGGCGCTGGTGGCCGCGGTCGTCGGCATCGTCGTGTGGGTGGCCCGCCGTGACGGCGAAGCCACCACGGTCTACGACACGCCGTCGGTGAACGCCGGCGCCGTCACCCGGTTCACGTTCGACACCGACCCGGCCGGTGCGCTGCCGCACGGCGCGCAGTCCTTCGCGGGCGCGTGGGCGGTCCGCGCCGAACCTGGCGCCCCGAGCGCCCCGAACGCCCTGTGCCAGACCGGCCGGGCCGAGTTCCCCGCGCTGGCCCTGGGCGACACGGTGTACGGCGACGTGGTGGTCTCGGCGAAGGTGAAGGCGATCTCCGGGCAGGAGGACCAGGCGGCCGGGCTGCTGGCCCGCATCCAGAACGGCGACAACTACTACATCGGCCGCGCCAACGCGTTGGAGGGCAACGCCCGCCTGTACCGCTACACCGGCGGGTCACGCCAGCAGATCAGCGGCGGCGACGGCGTGCTGACCGCCGGTCGGTGGCAGGACCTGCGCCTGGAGGCACACGGCGCCCAGTTGCGCCTGTTCCTCGACGGAAAGCTGATCACCCAGGCCACGGACAAGACCTTCGCCGCGGGCCGGGTGGGGCTGTGGACCAAGGCCGACTCGACCACCTGCTTCGACGACGTCACCGTCACCGCCGCGTAGCAGCCCAGCCGAACCGGCACGACGCACGACCTCGTCCAGCACGCCACCGACGACCAGGTGTCGGGGTACGGACGGCGGCGGCTGTCGAATGTCGGACGAACCGTGAACCCGGTCGGCCGAGGCCCATAACCTGACCAGCGGAGTAACTTTCCGTTACGAGACGCACGCTCATCGTGATCAACTCGACGGATCGGGGGTCGGTCCACCGCCACCACACAGGGGCCCCAGCCACCGCCGGACAACCGCGGGAGGAAAGTCATGGCCGCGTTAGCAACCGAGAGAACCACCTTCTCGCTCGACGTGTTCGGGCGCTACGTCTGCAACACCTTCGACGAAGCCCGCGCGTCCGGGCCGTTCGACCTGATCGTGGTCGGCGGCGGAACGTTCGGCGCCGCCCTCGCGCACTACCTGTTCGGCAACGACCAGGCCCGCGTCCACCGGATCCTGGTGCTGGAGGGCGGCCCGTTCCTGCTCTCCGAGCACGTGCAGAACCTTCCGCTGCCGGGGCTGGGTGCCCCGGGCGCAGGCGAGGCGACCAGCATCGCCGACCTGCGGGCGGCGGGCGCAGACCGCACACCGCGGCGGGAGGTGTGGGGCCTGGCGTGGCATTCGAGCACCCGCTTCATCGGACTCGCCTACTGCGTCGGAGGGCGGTCGCTGTACTGGGGCGGTTGGTCCCCGCAGCCGCTGGACGCCGAACTGCCCACCGGCGCCGGAGCGTGGCCGAAACCGGTCGTGGACGACCTGCACCGCTACTACCCGAACACCGCCCGGCAGATCGGCGTCGACGAAACCAACGACTTCATCTACGGCGACCTGCACAACGCCCTACGCAAGACCCTGTTCGACGGCCTCGCCGCCAATGGTGTGCAACACGCCGTGCCGTTCGGCGAGCTGCCCGACCACCCGGTGCTACGCAACCGGCCCGCCGCGACCGCGGACGAGCTGCGGGCCCTGCTCGGCGATGCGAACCTGCCCGCCGGCCTACCGGCGCAGGACCTGCGCGACCTGCTCAAGGTGGAGGCACCCCTCGCGGTGCAGGCGCACACGCTGCCGGGGCTGTTCCCCTCCAACAAGTTCAGCCCGGTCCCGCTGCTGATGCGCGCCACCCGCAACGCCTACGCCGAGGCACCCAACGACGACACACGCAAGCGGCTGATGGTCGTACCGGACACTCATGTCAACCGGCTACGCGTCCAGGACGGACGTGTCGTCGCGGTCGAGACCAACCGCGGCGACGTGCCGCTGCCGGCCGGCGGCAGAGTCGTGGTGGCGCTGGGCACGATCGAAAGCGCCCGGCTGGCGCTCAACTCGTTCACCGGCGTCCCCGGCGGCGGGCCCATCGGCGCCAACCTGATGGCGCACCTGCGCTCCAACCTGACCATCCGGGTGCCCCGCACCAACGTGCCCAACCTAGCCGCCGCCCCCGGCGCCCTGCAGGCCGCCGCGCTGTTCGTCAAGGGCCGCTACGACGGGCCGGCCGGAGCCGGGCCACTGCGCCACTTCCACCTGCAGATCACCGCGGCCGGCCTCGGGCCGCTGGGCACCGACTCCGAGGCCGAACTGTTCCAGAAGATCCCCGACATCGACACCATCGACCGCTTCACCACCGCCTCCGACACCCACGTCGTGGTCACCATCCGCGGCATCGGCGAGATGCAGCCGCACAACCCGAACAGCTTCGTGCGCCCCGACGGCGAGACCGACACCGTGTTCGGCGACCGGCGCGCGTTCGTCCAGCTCCAGGAAAACGCCGCCGACACCGACCTATGGACCGCGATGGACACCGCCGCCGACGATGTCGCGTTGCTGTTCGCCGGCGGCCAGCCCTACCAGGTCCGCCTCGCCGACGGAAGCTTCGCCACCGTGCCCGCCGGGCAACGGGCCGCACAGATCCCCGGGATCGCCCGTCACGACGGCCTGGGCACCACCCACCACGAGGCCGGCACGCTGTGGATGGGCGACAGCCCGGCCAACTCCGTCACCGACGCCGACGCCCGATTCCACAACATCGCCAACGCCTACGCCGTCGGCCCCGCCGTGCAACCGACGATCGGCTCACCCAACCCGATGCTCACCGGCGTCGCCCTGGCCCACCGCCTCGCCGACCACCTCGTCCCGGTCGCCGCCACCCTCGGGGAAGGCCCCCGCACGCTGTTCAACGGCGTCGACACCGCCGGGTGGCGGACGGCCGGGCCGGGCAGCTTCACCGTCGCGGGTGGCGCCCTCGTCGCCAACCCCGGCGGGGACCTCGGCCTGCTGTGGTGCACCACACCCGCCCCGGCGAACTTCGTCCTGCGCTGCGAATGGCGCCGCACCCAGGCCGGCGACAACTCCGGCGTCTTCGTCCGCTTCCCGAACCCGAACACCAAGAACTACACCAACCCCGCCTACGTGCCGGTCCACTTCGGCTTCGAGGTCCAGATCGACGAGAACGCGCCCGCCGAGGCCGAACACACCGGCGCCATCTACGGCGAGGCCAACCAGCAGCTCAACCTGCAGCCTGCGCTGCCGCCCGGCGAGGACCAGTGGAACAGCTACGAGATCCGGGTGCAGAACCAGACCTACACCGTGCACCTCAACGGCGCCCAGGTCACCCAGTTCGTCAACCCACACACCGGGCGCGGCAAGCCGAGCATGCCCGACGCGCCCAGCTTCATCGGACTACAGGCCCACACCGGCGCGGTCGCGTTCCGGAAAATCACCATCGAGGCCATCTGAGCGGCCAACCCCACCCCGCCGACGCCGGGCCATCTCCTTGTAACCGCGGTTACACTCGACCGGGTCGGGTGGGCCGGTGTCGGGTGGAGGTGCGCGATGGGAGAGCGGACGGTGCTGTTCGTCTGCCAACACGGTGCGGGCAAGAGCCGGATTGCTGCGGCCTGGTTCAACCACGTCCCACCGGCGGGGTGGCGTGCCACCACGGCGGGGGTCGAGCCGCAGGCACAGGTCAGCGTCCACGCGCCGCGGCTGCTCGCCGGCACCGCGGCCGAGCCGGCGCTCGACCGCGCCATGCCCCGGCCGGTGTCGGCCGTGGCGGATCCCGCGTTGCTGGTCGCCATCGACTGTGCGGTGCCGGGTGCGGTGCGCTGGCAGCTCGAAGCAGGCGAGTTCGACGACGTCATGTGCGGCGAGATCCGCGACCGGGTACGGGATCTCGTCACATCCCTCGGCCTGCCCGCGACGAATCCGTGACGCTGCTCAATACAGGTACACGTCGACCAGGAAGGCGGCGAGACCGGCCAGCAACGCGTAGGCGACGGTGCGGCGGGCGGGACCGCTGCCCAGCGGGCCGAGGCCGAGCAGTACCGCGGTCACGGCCACCGCGAACACACCGGAGCCGGTGTCCTGCCAACTGGCGGGCAGCACCGCGACCGGTGCGTCGGTGAAGAAGGTGTCGGCGTGGGTGGCGCGCAGGATCGCGTTCCAGGCGACCGGCCCGGCGCCGGCCCCGATGGCGGCGCCGAGCCCGGCCGTCACGCGGTACCCGCGCGCGACGGCGGCGACGAGAACGCCGGCGGCGACGGCGGACAGGGCCGCTCCGTAGCCGATCGTGCCCCAACTGATCATGACTGTGTCTCCCCGATGGTCTGCTGGCAGTGGGCGTAGAGGGCGTCGTAGACGAACCGGCCACGGCGCAGGAGTTCCTGGTCGTCGGGTTCGATCGCGGCTCCGGCGTCGCCGATCGCCCGCACCGTGGCCCCGAACGGGTGGGTGTCGACGTCGCGGGCGACGTCGGCGGCGTGCACGATGCGGGCCAACTCGGCCAGCGCCGGGTCGTCGACGAGGCGGTAGGCGTCGACGAGGGTTTCGAAGGTGCACCATTCGCCGCCGTCGGGCTGCCGGCGGTGGCTGTAGGTGGCGCCCTTGGCGTCGAAGGAGTAGCCGCCTTCGCGTTCGGCCACCGCGAGGACCTCGTCGGCCGCGACGTACAGGATCTCGGCGTCCGGATCGATGAAGCGGTGGATCAGCCATGGGCAGGCGATCCGGTCGACCTTCGGCCGCTGACGGGTTACCCACTTCATGCCGATTTCTCCCCACTCCCGATCGCGGTAGGCTGCCACCGAAACTGTAACCACGGCTACAAGTCCGATGGGGCATCGTTCCAGGGGAGGCAAGAAATGCAACGCAGGAACGTACTGCGGGTGGCCGCGCTGGCACCCGCGACGGTGGCGGGCGCCGGGATCCCGGCCGCGGCTGCGGCTGACCCCGGTGACGCCGCCGACGGCGCGGGCCACGGGCTCGGGCACCGGCACGGGCGGGCACCGGTGGTCACCACCGAGGCGGACTGGGCGGCGGTGGCCACCGTGCTCGGCCGGGCCGGCACCTTGTCGGGTGGCACGGTGTACAGGGTCGGATTCCCGCGCCGCGACCTGACCGTCACCTCCTACGGGGTGCAGGTCAAACCCGGGCTGTCGCTCGGCTCGTACGCCGCGTTCGCCCGCTACCGCGACGGCCGCGCGATGGCCATGGGCGATCTGGTGGTCATCGAGGCGGAGCTGGGTGCGGTCACCGACGCCCTGCACGCCCACCGGCTGGATCAGACCGCGATCCACAAGCACCTGCTGGCCCATGACCCGGACGTGTGGTGGACCCACTTCCACGGCATCGGCGACGCGGTAGCGATCGCCCGCGGGATCCGCGCGGCACTCGACCGCACCGCCACCCCACCACCCGCACCGCCAGCACCGCCGCCGCCGTCGACCTGGACACCGCCGGCATCGACGCCGCGTTCGGCACCCCCGGCCGCAACGACGGCGGGATCTACCGGTTCACCTTCGCCCGCGACGAGACCGTCGTCATCCACGGCCGGCAGGCACCCCCCGCGATGGGCGTCACCACCGTGATCGGCTTCCAGCCCGTCGGCGGCGGCCGGGCGGCGATCAACGGCGACTTCGCGATGACCGCCGATGAGGTGCAGAAGGTCATCGTGGCGTTGCGGGCCGGCGGGACCAGCGTGGTCGAGCTGCACAACCACGGCCTGGACGACCAGCCCCGCCTGTTCTACCTGCACTTCTGGGCGGTCGACGACGGTGTTGTCCTCGCCAGGGCACTCGCGGCGGCGGTACGCGCCACCGACGTCCATCCCGCCTGAGCCTCCCGGTAGAGCTACTGTGCCGACGCGAGTTGAGGCCACCCCGGGGGAATGGGTGCTGCTGACCTACCGGATGCCGCGGGAGCCGTCCACCCCGCGGATCGCGGTGTGGCGGACGCTCAAACGTCTCGGGGTGGCCCAGCTCGGCGACGGGCTGGTCGCGTTGCCGGCCGACGCGCGCACCCGCGAGCAGCTCGATTGGGTCGCTGAGCAGATCACCGAGGGTGGCGGCATCGCGGGAGTGTGGCTGGCCCGCCCCGGCACGCTCCGGCAGGAACGTGAGCTGGCCGCCGCGATGGCCACCGCCCGCGCGGCCGAGTACGCCGCGGTGCTCGGCGATGCCGCCGCAGCGCTCGGCGCCGACCCGGCCGCGCGCGCCGGTGTGCTGCGCCGGCTGCGCGGGCAACTGCGCCGCATCGGCCGCCGCGACTACTTCCCACCACCACAGCGCGACGCCGCGCACGCCGCCGTCGCGGCGCTGGCCGCCGCATCAGCCGCCGACCAGTCAGACACCGATCAGGAGGAGTTGGCATGAGGTGGGCCACCCGCGCCGGGATCCACATCGACCGGGCCGCGTGTGCCTGGCTCATCCGCCGGCACGTGGACCCGGACGCCGAGTTCGTGTTCGTCAGCGATCCGATCGAGGTACCCGACGACGCGACACCGTTCGACATGCGCGGCGTCGACCTCGGCCACCACGGCGGCGACTGCTCGTTCGAGACGATCCTGCGCCGCCGCGACCTCACCGACCCGGTCCTGTGGAAGATCGCGCAGATCGTGCACGAGGCCGACCTCGACGACGAACGCTACGACGCCCCCGAAGCGCCCGGCCTCGACGTGGTTCTCCGTGGGCTGACCATGACGTGCGACGACGGGCAGGTCCTCGCCCTGACCGGGCCGGTCTTCGACGGCCTGTACGAGTACTACCACCGTGCCCTGCTGCTCGGACGCGAACCCGCATGAGCACCGGCGCGACCCCGCAGGCCGCATCCGACGACGCGTCGGGCGGCCCGGCAACCCGCATCGGCAAAGGCGCTGCCGCGCGGGATGTGGTGCCGTTCCGGGAGGCGGTGCGGACCTGGTTCGTCATCTCTCTGCAAACCTTCGGTGGCCCGGCTCTCTGCAAACCTTCGGTGGCCCGGCCGGTCAGATCGCCGTCATGCAGCACACCCTGGTCGACACCAAACGCTGGATCGGTCAACGCCGGTTCCTGCACGCCCTCAACTACTGCATGTTGCTCCCCGGCCCGGAGGCCCAGCAACTGGCCATCTACATCGGCTGGCTGCTCAACGGCACCCGCGGCGGCCTGGTCGCCGGCACCCTGTTCGTCCTGCCCGGCATGCTCGCCCTGCTCGGCCTGTCGGCCATCTACGTCGGATACGGCGACACCACGGCGGTCACCGCCGTCTTCGCCGGCCTCGCCCCCGCCGTGCTCGCCATCGTCGCTCACGCGGTCTGGCGGGTCGGCCGCCGCGCCCTCGCCCACCCCGCCCTCGTCGTCCTCGCCGCCGCGGCGTTCATCGCCCTCGCGGTCTTCGCCGTCCCGTTCCCCGCCGTCATCGCCGCCGCCGCACTCGCCGGATGGCTGATGCACCGCCGCGCCCCACACATCCTCAGCGCCGGGCACGGCGACGGCGACGACGGGCCAGCGCCGCTGGTCCCCGACGACGCGCTGCACACCGAACGCCCCAGCGTCCGCCGCCTCGTCAAAATCCTCGCTGCGGGGCTGGCGCTGTGGGCCGCTCCCGTCGCGGCCGTCGCCCTAACCACCGGGACCGGCAGTGTGTTCACCGCCCAGGGGCTGTTCTTCTCCGGCACCGCCGTGGTCACCTTCGGCGGCGCCTACGCCGTTCTCGCCTACGTGGCCCAACGCGCCGTAGAAACCTACGGCTGGCTGGCTCCCGGTGAGATGGTCCGCGGCCTCGCCTTGGCCGAAACCACTCCCGGCCCACTGATCATGGTGGTGCAGTTCGTCGCGTTTCTCGGCGCCTACCGCGACCCCGGCGGTCTCAACCCGTGGACCGCCGCTGTCCTCGGCGCCCTGCTCACCACCTGGGTCACCTTCGTGCCCTGTTTCCTGTTTATCTTCCTCGGCGCCCCCTACGTCGAACGCCTCCGCGGCAACGAGGCGCTGTCCGCCGCGCTGACCGGGATCACCGCCGCCGTCGTCGGCGTCATCGCCAACCTCGCCGTCTACTTCGCCGCCCACACCCTCTTCGCCGCTACCCAGCCACGGCGCTGGGGACCGGTGCACATCCAGCTACCCGACCCCACCACGATCCGACCCGTCGCCATCGCCATCGCCGCGACCGCGATGCTCCTGCTGTTCCGCCTGCGCTGGTCGGTACTACGCACCCTCGGCATCTGCGCCCTCCTGGGCATCGCCGCCGCCGTAGCCGGAATCCCCGGGTCGTAACCGGACACCGGTCGCGGACATGGCAACCGCGCAGGCCGTGCACACGTCACGGCGTAGCTGCAGACGAACATGTCAAGGTCACCGACGCTACCCCGTTCTGGTCGAACGCATGTTCGATCCAATGATCGTGGGCTCGAACAACCACGACCGCGACCTGCGCCTCGCGAGCGGCCTACATCGGCGCTGTACGCCGGCTGGACGTGGCGATGCGCCAGTTCGACACGTCCGACATCCTGATGGATCCCGGCCGCGGGCCTCAGCCACGCCCGTGGACCGGCCCACCACGTCGCGACCGTGAGAGAGGTCGTCGAGGCGTTCACCGCGGTGCTGGACCGCCGCCGCGAATGGGACCGTCTGCGCCGGGAGTGGACACCGCCTCACTAGACAACGTGATCAGGATGCCTACCCGATCCCGGTCAAACGGGCCGTGACCACTGGCCGGCGCCAGCCGCAAGGAGGAATAGCGCACAACTGCAATACATGCACTCGACCGGTATAAAGCACCCACCCCGCGAGTGGCCGACCCGCCGCTCGACGACGACTGCGACGGGGAGGCGCCTGATGACGCTCTTGTGACTGCTCCGGCCATCGACCTACCGACTCGGTGGGTTGGTCAGTCGCCGGCGGCCCGAGGGTCAGCAAGCTCGAACGCCGACTCGCGGATCTCCGGCGGCGTGTTCGGCGGTCTCTACGCATCCGATCGCCGCTCTGGCAACGATGAACGGCCGGGCAGCGCCGGCCGCCAGTACCGTTGCGCGGTCACCGCCACAGCGACCTGAGCACGCGGACAGTTCAGGCTCCTAGTAGAAACACAGCCGTACCACAAGCCGCTCAAGGCGGGCCTGCAGCCCGGCCCGCCTGGTCCTCCTGCCCGGAGACGCCCTCACCTTCGCGGAGATCATCACGCCGCGTAAACCCTGTCAGCCAACGCCAGCGTGGGAACTCCGCCTGACCGGTGGCGAACCCAGCCGGTACAGCGGCCACATCCGCCAGCCGGCCGTCGTCACGGTAGCGGCGGTATTGGGCGAGGTCATGGGTCGCGACCGGGTTCGCTGCTCGATGGTCCGGGCTGTGGGTCGCATCCCGCCGGTTGGTGAGGGGCTATCCGTGCGGCGTGGTCGGTTCGAGTCCTGCGTCGGGTGGGCGGGGGGTTGGCCGCGTTCGACTCGCCAGGTGTTGAACGCCGCGGTCATGGCCGCTGTCAACGGCAAGCGAATCCTGACCAGGTGACGGCAATCGAAAATGGACCACCTTCCGGTTCATGACTCGTCGGTGGTGGCCGCGGGGACGCGGCCGAGGTCTCGGTCCTTGAGCCGATAGCTGTCGCCCTTGAGGGCGACGACGTCGGCGTGGTGGACGAGGCGGTCGATCATGGCGGCGGCGACGATGTCGTCGCCGAAGACCTCGCCCCAGCGGCCGAATGGCTTGTTGCTGGTGACGATGAGGCTGGCCCGTTCGTAGCGGGACGAGACGAGTTGGAAGAACAGGTTCGCGGCTTCGGCCTCGAACGGGATGTAGCCGACCTCGTCGACCACGAGCAGGGGGAAGCGGCCCAGCCGGACCAGTTCGGCCTGGAGCCGGCCGGCGTGGTGGGCGTCGGCGAGGCGGGCGACCCATTGTGCGGCGGTGGCGAACAGCACCCGGTGCCCGGCTTGGCAGGCGCGGATGGCCAGGCCGATGGCCAGGTGGGTCTTGCCGGTGCCGGGTGGGCCGAGGAAGACCACGTTGTCGCGGCTGGCCACGAAGTCGAGGGTGCCGAGGTGGGCGATGGTGTCGCGGTTGAGGCCGCGGGCGTGGTCGAAGTCGAACTCTTCGAGGGACTTGCGGGCGGGGAAGCGGGCGGCGCGGATGCGGCCCTCGCCGCCGTGGGACTCGCGGGCGGAGACCTCGCGCTGCAGGCAGGCGACGAGGAACTCCTCGTGCGACCAGGACTCGGCGCGGGCGCGTTCGGCCAGCCGGGGCACCGACTCGCGCAGCGTGGGCGCCTTCAACGCGCGGGTGAGGTAGGCGACCTCGGCGGCCAGGTCTCGGCCTGCTGCCTTTGCCGGGGCCATCAGGCCACGCCACCGTCGAGGCCGAGGGCGCTGTCGTAGTCGGCCAGGCACCGGATCTGCACGTCCGGCTCGGCCGTGGGGCGGACCAGTTCGAGCCGGTCACGGCGCAGCGCCTTGGCCGCGGCGACATGCTCGGGATCGGCGATGCTCTGGTGACGGGCCCAGATGCGGGCGTGGTCGGCGACCAGCCGCCCCTCGCAGCGCACCCGAACCCGGTGCAGATCCGCAATGACCTCGACCCGACGGCCGATCACCGCCGGGTGCACGGAGTAGTCGTTGCTGTCGCAGCGCACGTAGTGGTCGCGCGGCAGCCGCAGTGAGCTGCGCCAGCCGGTGGCTGGCGGCACCGGCGGCAGGGCCACCATGGCGGCCCGGTCCGCGTCGATGCGGTCGGCCGGTCGGCACCCCAAGGCGCGGTGGTGGCGGGTGTTGGCCCGGTCCAGAAACCCGGCCAGCTCGGCGTTGAACTGCGCCGGCGACGCGAACACCCGCCCGGGCAGGAACGAGCGTTCCAGATAGTCGTGCAGCCGCTCCACCAGCCCCTTGGTTTCCGGATCCTTGGGCCGGCAGATCAGCACCCGAGTCGCCAAGGTGCCGCGGAACGCCTGACATTCCGCGGTGAGCTCGCTGCGCCGGGCCCGCCACCGCCCGACCGCGCCCTCCCCGTCCCACACCAGCACCCGCGGCACCGCCCCGAGCGTGGCGATGAGCTGCCACCAGCCGGCATACAGGTCCTCGGCCCCGGCGGCTGGGTATCAGCACCGCCGCCGCCCACCGGGCATAGCCGGTCACCATCGTCAACACCGGCAACTGCGTCGCGGTGCGCACCTGGCCATACCCGACCGGCACGGTGATGTCGGGAAACCAGAAGTCACACTGCGCCACCTCACCGGCCGCATAGCTGGTCCGCGACGCCGGATCCGGCGGCAGATACACCGGCCGCAACTGCGCCACCCGACCGCTCAGCGTGCGGATCGAGTACGGCCAGCCGATCCGCTCGGCGATCACCGTCGCCGGCATCGTCGGAAACGCCTGCAACAACTCTCGGATCCGCGGCTCGAACGCGTCGACCACCGACCCCACCGGCGCCCGGCAGTACCGCGGCGGCCCGCCGCTGGCCAACGCCCGCTTCACCGTGTTCCGCGCAACCCCCAGCACCCGGGCGATCTCCGAGATCGACAACCCCTCCGCCCGGCGCAGCCGGCGAACCTCCGCCCAGTCCTCCACGCCCAACACCCGCTTCCTCCCCGGCTCGACTCCGGCCAGGGTCTCGGGGAAGCTGGTCAATTTTCGGTTGCCGCGCCCTGGTCAGTATTGGGCTGCCGTCGACAGCCGCTACCCACATTGCGCCGAGAACATATCCGGCGAGCACGTCGCTGACGTAGTGCACGCCGAGCGCGACCCGGGAGGAACCCGATGGCGGCCAGCATCACCACTGCGCCGGTGACCGCCAGGCGGCGCCACGCTCGACGCAGCCTGGGAAGGAACGCCAGTACCGCCATCGTCGGGTGCGCCGTCCTGCTGTTCAGCTTTCCCAGCGGCCAGGCACAGACCCGCCGGCGTGCGCGACCGGGTCGGGCAGTACCGGCAGCGCCCCGTCCACTGCGAGCTTCACCACGTTGTTGAGCGGCGGGCTGACGGCGGCGGTCTCTCCGACGAAGATCGCCAGCCGGGGCAGTCGCCGCCACGCCAGCCAGCCGGCGACCACGGCGAAGGTCGCCAGCTACACCGGGGTGGAGCCGAGTGGACAGCACGCTCATCGCGGTGACGAACCAGGGGTGGTCGACGGCGTAGCTGTGCAGGTTCCGGCTGGTGCCGGCGTCGAACTGTGGCAGCGGCCGCCACCTGTCCCTGACCAAGAGCAGCAGCAGCCCGAACGGCACCGCGACCAGGACGAGTGCGATGGCGGCGAGCAACGCTCGGGTGCCGAAGCGCAGCTCGGGCGACGGGCGGCGCGGTGCCGGCGGGGACATCCGGGAAGCGCCTCTCTTGAGCCGCCGCGGCCTGCTGGCGGTTGGCGGAATAGCCGGCGTTGTAGAACACAAAGCTCAGCAGTTCCGGATTCTACTACGGGTTTACGTCGTAGTAATGTCTACTACGTTCACAGGTAGTAGATGGATGGCTGGGGGTGCGGGATGGGGCGATCAGGATGAACGAGCGGTTGTTCGAGCAGGTGAACGCCTTCGCCCGGGCGACCCCGTGGCTGCATCTGATAGTCGTCGGTTACGCCGGCTATGGGGTGGTGCTGTTCGGGGTGCTGCTGTTGGCCGGGTGGTGGAACGCGCGACGTGCTGGCAGCGCACAGCGGATGGCGGCCGTGGTGTGCGCCGGCGCGGCGGCGCTGATCGCGGTGGCGGTGAATCAGCCGATCGTCGACGCGGTCGGCGAGGCCCGCCCGTACACCACGTACCCGCAGATCCTGGTGCTCGCGCACCGCAGCACCGACTTCTCGTTCCCGTCCGACCACGCGGTGATGGCCGGCGCCGTCGCGGTCGGGCTGGTGTTCGTCTCCCGGGTCCTAGCCGCCGCCGCGGTGGCGGCGGCGCTGTTGATGGCCTTCGCCCGGGTGTATGTCGCCGCACACTATCCGGTTGACGTCGCCGCGGGGCTTGTTCTGGGCGCGGTGGTCGCGGTGGCCTGCTACGCGTTGAGTCGCCGGCTGCTGGTCCGCGGGGTGCACGCCGTCGCGAGCACTCGGCTGCGGCCGCTGGTGACGGCGTCCGCGCTCCACGACGAGCAGCCAGGACGAACGCGGTGACGCGGCCTGCCGGGCTGCTGCGCATCCGCGGACACTGACCAAGAACTCGATTCCGGTGAGCCGGGTCATGGGGCGGCGGGGACGTAGTCGCCGGGTGGCGCCGATCGGGCCCGCGCGCTGGTCGCGGCGTTTACTTGCGCACGCGACCGGTGTCGCGGTGACCTCGGTGGTGCTGGCCGGGCTGGTGGTGTTGAAGGTCGCCACCCGCCCGGCGTGGCGGAACTCTGCCCGCGCCAGTGTGATCGACTGCCTGAGCGGGGACTGGCCGGCCGGGCCGCACGATCGCCTACACCTGATAGGTCGGCTGGCCGGCTGCCTGGCAAGGCTGGAACCGGCGAGCACGGAGTATCTGGAACTTGCCACCGCGTTGCTGCTGGTCACGCTGTTGGTGACCGAGATCCGGCTGCTCGTGCACGACCGGCACGCTGCGCGCGGCCAGCTACCGAACGCCCCGTCGGCCGCGCACCGCCAACCCAGCACGCCGCTTCCACGACCCCGCGGCGGCGATGACGGCGTGGCCACCGCGCGGACGCGGCGCCCACGTCGGCGCGACCCGTAAGCCTGGACCGGCGGCGTGCGGCGGCGTCAGACCAGACCCGCACATCAGATGCTGTCCGGCGGCCCCTGGGCGCTAGGCAGCGCGTGTCGGGGTGGTCCGGCGGGACGGGTCGCCGCGGCGCAGCCGCAGTGCGTACAGGGCGGCGATCCACGCGGCTCCGAGGGCGTAGCCGGCGAGGACGTCGGTGAGCCAGTGCGCGCCGAGGTAGATCCGCGACACACCGACCAGCAGCACGACAAGCGCGGCTGCGGCGAGCAGACCGCTACGCAGCCGGGGCGAACGGCCGGTGCCGGCCAGCAGGGCGAGCATGCCCCAGGCGGTAAGGGACTGGATGGCGTGACCGGACGGGTAGGACGAGCCGCTGACGTGTCCGATCAGGTCGATCATGGCCGGGCGGGGCCGGCTGACCACCTGCTTGGCTATCGCGTACAGACCGATCGCGCCGAGGTATCCCGCCCACAGCCAGCCGGCCGCGGGCCGGCCGTGTCGCCGCAACAGAACGACGGTAACGGCCAGCAGCAGCGGGACGAGGACCCAGTTGGACCCGAGCCACGTGATCGTGCGCATGATCACGGTCAGCCAGCCGGTACGGTGCGCGACTGCGAAGGCGTGCGTACCCGGGTCGAGCGTGGCGGCGCCCTCGCCCGCGGCCACGTCCTGGGTGAGCCCACCGAAGATCCAGGCGAACAGCGCGGCGGCGGCCACCGCGGCGGTCAACGGCAGACCGCCCTGCGCGGTGGGATCCAGCCGCCGGCGCAGCCATCCGACTTGAGTGGGCAAGCGCCGCCGGACCCACGCGGCCGGCGGTGCTGCGGCCAGCCGGTCGCCGACCGCGCGGAGCCGGTCGGCGCGTCGGCGGGTGACCCGCCCGCCCAGCCGCAGCGCGACTGCGAGCACGACCAGGGCGAGCAGTGCCAGCCCGATCCGGCTGGCCCAGCCCGCGGCCCGCTGCCAGCTCGCGCCGGCCAGGTAGCCCAGCAGCACCATCCCGGTAGCCCACACCACGCCGCCGGCGACGTTGTACACGACGAAGGTGCGGTACCGCATCCGGGCCATCCCGGCCAGCCCGGGAATCATGACCCGCAGCGCCGCGGTGAACCGGCCCAGGAACACCGCCGGGCCGCCCCGCTCGGCCAGGTACCGCTCGGCCCGCTCGACATGTTCGGGCTTGACGAGGCGGCCAACCCGGCCGGTGAGCAGCCGCCGGCCGTAGCGGCGGCCGATCGCGTAGCCGATGGTGTCGCCGAGGACCGCGCCGCAGATCGCCGCCGCCAGCACGGCGGGCAGGCCGACCCGCTGTTGGAAGGCGAGCACCCCACCGAGGATCACCGCGATCTCGCCGGGGAACACGAACCCGACGAACGCGGAGGACTCCAGCAAGGGCAGGGCGAACACCAGAGCCAGAGCCGCCCAGCCGTGCAGGCCGAGGATGTGACGGGCAATGCTATCGAACATCGCGGTCCCGCCCTACGCACCGGCGGCTGCGGTCGGGTGCCGGCTGGCGCTGGCTGATCGATGGTCGGCTCATCCCGGTCGGACCTCCTACCCCCAACCCCGATGTACTACTGTGCCACGTAGTAAAGCGTCCGCCCGGCTCGCGCCGTCGCGGATCAGTGGAAGGGCGGGGCGGGCATGGAAGCCGAACGCCGCGGGCGCGGCGACCTCAAGCAGCAGGTGCTCAGCGTCCTGCTGGCCACGGACACGCCGATGACCCCCGGGCAGGTCCGCGACGCCATCGACGCGGACCTGGCGTACACCACCGTGATGACGGTGCTCAACCGGCTTGCCGAGCAGGGCCTGGTGGCGCGGCGGCGGGCCGGCCGTGCGTTCGCCTACAACGCCGTCGTCGACCGGGCCGAGGTGACCGCCCGGCAGATGCAGCGCCTCCTCGCCACCGGCGACGACCGGGTCGCCGTGCTACGCCAGTTCCTCGGCGTGCTCAGTGACGACGACGAGCGGGCGCTGATCGAGCTGATCGGCCGCGTCGACAACGGGGACGGCGCCCGGTGAGGGCGGCGCTGCTCGTCGCCGTTGTGGTGTCGCTGCTGGTCGCCGTCACCGGCCCGGGTCTGGGCCGCCGGCTGCCACCGGCCGCCGCGACTCGCCTGCTCGTCACGGCCAGTGTCCTGGTCGCCGGGTGCAGCGTGTTCGTCCTCGGTGTCACCGCTTTCACCTGGATCGGCCAGCTCCCCCCGATCGCCACGCTGGGCCAATGGTCGGCGGCCGACCTGCGCGCGGCAGACCCGATCCCCATCGAGGTCGCTGCCGGCAGCGCCGCGCTGCTGCTGTCGGCGGCCGGGTGGTGGCTGGTCGTGGTCGCCCGCCGGTGCCGGGCACTGATCGCGGTACACCGCAGCTGCCGGCATCTGAGCGCCGCCGGCGCTCTGGTGGTGGTGGACGACAAGCAGCCCGACGCGTTCACCACCCCGCAGCCGGCCGGCCGGATCGTGGTAACAACCGGGCTGCTGCACGCACTATCCGGCGACGAGCGGCGGGTGGTGCTCGCCCACGAAACGTCGCACCTGCTGCACCGCCACGCCTGGTGGCTGCTCGCCGCCGACCTCGCCGCCGCCGCCAACCCACTGCTCCGTCCCACCGCCCGCGCGGCCGCCCGGTGCGTGGAACGCTGGGCCGACGAGGACGCCGCCACCACCATCGGCGACCGCCGCATCGCCGCCCGGGCACTGGCCCGCACCGCGCTGCTGACCCGCAACCCCGACCTCGCCGGCACCCTCGCCCTACCCGCGACCGGCGGCGACGTACCCACCCGCGTCCGCGCCCTGCTGCAACCCCCGCCGCCGGCCCGCCCGGCCAGCATCGCCGCCCTCGCCGCCCTGCTACTGGTCCTGTCCGCAGCGACCGTCATAGTGCAGCACCGCGGCGAGCAGCTGTTCGAACACGCCGGGCGGCGACCGGCCGCCGCCAGCCACCGGTAACCACGAATACCGCAGGGTACGAATACATGCACTCCACCGGTTAACCGGTTAGTCGCGCTCGGGCGGCGCGAGGTGCGGCGCCCAGCAGATCGGGATCATGCAGCCCAGCTACGACAGCGGCGCGGCTCCGGCACGGGGCCGGATCGCGGCGACCGACGTCTATAGGCGAGAGTTGCGGGAGGTACGACAGGTACAAGCATCGCCCGCCGAGCCGGAGGTTATCCGCGGACTGTCATGAGCACTGGTACTGATGACGGCGACCTCGACCGGCTGAGCCCGGCCGAGGTCCTCGCCCGCCAACCCGGCCCGGTGTCGCCGCCGGTCCTGCGGGCTACCCGGCTACCGGCGCTGGAGCTGTCTCCAGAAGTGTTCGAGCGGCTGGTCCTTGAGTACGTGTGGTCGGCTGAGGCTGCCCGCGATGTCCACGTGTACGGGCGGCGGGGCCAGAAGCAGTACGGCTTGGACATCGTTGGCGAGGACCGCGATCGGCAGCGGTTCGTGTACCAGGTCCGGCGGCTGCAGACCATCACTTCGAGCGCGATCCGCGCTGCCGTCGTCGACTATGCCGGACCGCCCCGGGGTGCGGACGGTGGCGACCCCCCGACGTCGCGGCGTTTTGAGGCCGCCCGGTTCGTGCTCGCCACCGCCGCCAGCATCCACGACGAGACGGCGCTGGTGGACGAGATCGCCGCGTTGCAGGGGGAGTACCGGGGCGACCTTGACATTCAGGTGGTCGGCATCGAACACCTCTCGGTGAAGCTGCGCGACGCCGCCGGCATCGTCGCCGCCTTCTTCGGCCGCGACTGGGCCCGGGCCTTCTGCGGCGTCGAACCACCGGAGACTCCGTCCGGGCAGGCCACCGGCTTCGGACTGCTCGAAGGCCCGCTCGCCGAGCTCAGCCTGGAAGCCACCGCCGCGCATGCCGAGCAACTGCGAGACACCCAGCCGACGGTCGCCGCCGAGACCCACCGCGCCATCGCCGACCAACTGCAGGCCAACGGATACCCGGGCCACGCCGAGATCTTTCGCCATCGTGCCGGCGAGGACCTGCTCCGCGCCGGCGACCCGAAGGGGGCCTTCGACCTGTTCTGGCAGCTGGGCTTCGACCGCCTGCTCCGCGGCGACACCCAGGCGCGACTGCCCGAATTCGCCGACCGTACGCTGCCGGCCGACAGCCTCCGGCAGGCCAAGCTGACCGTGCTGAGGGCCGCGCTGAACTGGTACGGCCAGGGCAGCGACCTCACCGCGACCGTGCCCGCGTTGCGCGCCCTGCTCGACGCAGCCGACACGCACGCCCTGGAGCTGACCGCCATCGTGGCCGAACAGGCCCTCGTTGACGGGCTGTATGCCACCGACCCGCCGGCCCCGATGGTCGGCTCAGCGGACCCGCTGGCCAACCTCCCGAAGCTGGCCGCCGAACTCCTCGCACTCAGCTACCGCGCCTTGGAATCATCCACGGCGGCTGCGCGGGACTGGCGTGCCCGACTGCGCTGCGCACTCGCCGACGCCACCCTCGAACAATCCCGTCGCACCGGCGCGCCCACCTCAGTCGACCAGGCGTACGGGCCGCTTGTCTCCGACACTACCGCCGGACGCATCCTGCCAGGCCCCGCCGCCATGGTGCACGCCCGCGCCGGCCGCGCGCACGCCGCAGCCGGCGAACCAGACCAGGCAATCGACAGCTGGCGCCGAGCCGTCATGGCCGCGCTACCGGACTTCGGCGGTGATGCACGCGAGGCTTTTTTGGGCTCTCCTGATCAATCCGTGGGTGTATCTGCATGATCATCTGGGGAGTTTGGGTCGGTGTCCGCCGAGGCTGAGCATGGCCAGGGCGATGATGGCTTGGGCGGAGTGGAACCCGAAGGCCATCCGGACGATGAGTCGG
>WNFV01001634.1_pt1 | contig 31070 bp, 32 predicted proteins | sample 5400101 | NCBI WGS metagenome assembly WNFV01 (sample SAMN13153361, study PRJNA577476) | soil metagenome | isolation source: 115 cm soil or saprolite under grassland replicate 1 | place: USA:California | collected 2016-06-15 | reverse complement strand
TCGAGCGCGGCGGTGTGCATCACCGCCCGCAGGGCGTAGTGGACCAGCAGGTGCGCCCAGACCTCCTGGGCCACCAGCTCGGGGGAGCGGGAGCGCAGCACCTGCTTGGGGCCGCGCTGGGTCGTCTTCAACTCCGCCAGTGCGGTCTCGATGGTCCAGCGGCGTCCGGCCACCCGGACCAGGGTGGCAAGCGGCACCGGGTGGGGCATCCAGCAGCGGTAGAAGGCCAGCTCGCCGGTCCGCTGGTTGCGGCGGACCAGCAACCAGCGCTGCGCTGCATAGCCGGTGCGTGCGTCAGGGTGCGGGTTTACGACTTGGTGCGCGACTAAATTGGTTCTGACTGAGAATGCTCCCCCTCTGCGATCAAGAAGGGGTCGGCCCGCCGTCGCGAGCCGCCGACTACCCCGCGACACTGGGTCGCATATCCGGAGCGACTCTCGCGGGGACTCCTCCCCGTCAAGTCGTGGCTATTGGCGATCCTGCATTACATCGTCGTCGGGTTCTTCGCGGGCGGCGGCTCGAGCGCAGGGCTCATGTCCTTGCTCGTCCTCATTGCGGGGGTGGTGCTCCTGTTCACCGCGCCGCTACCCGCGCGGCATCTTCGACTTCGTGCTGGGGCATGAACCGCTGGAACCTGCGCGTCGTGGCCTGCGCCGGGCTGTTGACGCACGAGTGCCCGCCCTTCAGGCTCGAGATGGGCGGCGACGAACCAGGAGCCGTGTCTGTCGGAGCAGCGGCCGGGGCCGATGGCCGCCGCGGAAGGGGCACCATGAATGCCGTTGGCCAAGAGAGGTACGGCCCGCCCGACGTCCTGAGGGGACGCACACGATGAGGGTCTGCATCGTCGGGGCCTCTGGGAAGCTCGGGCAATACATGGTGCGGCACGCGCTGGATCGGGGCTACGAGGTGGTTGGCGTGTGCCGGCAGGAAAGTGTGGAGAAGCTCAACGCGTTCAAGGGGCGCATCACCGTCGTTCCGGGAGCGACGAACGACGTCGAGGTCATCAAGACGGCAGTCTCAGGGTGCGACGGAGTGCTGGTCGTGCTGGTCCCGCGAGGCGTCCACGGGTACTCGACGGGGACGGCCCAGGCGGTGCTCGACCACGCGCCTCCGGGCGCGCGCCTCGTGTTCTCGTGCGGGTGGCACATCACGCGCGACGGCCAGGACGTGTATTCGTGGAAGCTCAAGGCGATCGTGAAGGTCTTCGGCCCGCTCGCGCGTCTCGCTCGCTTCGCCGACCTCGACGACCAGGTGGAGGCGTGCCGGCGGGTGTTCGCCAGCGACACGCGGTGGACCGTCGTGCGCGGCAGCGACCTCGAGGAGGGCGAGAGTCAGGGCCTGCCCGTGTGGAGCCGGCACGTGGGCGATCCCATTCTCGAAAGCAACATCACGCGCCGCGTGGACTTTGCCCTGTTCATGGTGGAGGCCCTCAAGAATGACGAGCTCGTCCACGAGGCCCCGGCGATCGTCGGCCGCCAGACGCCCTCGGCGCTCGCGCACGCCGCCAACCAATGAACTCTTCAGTGCGCCGCACGCCCCCGCGTGACGCAATACCGGCGTACAGACGAGTACGGCTTGCACCAAGTCACGAGGTCGTCTCGTGGCAGGAATCTCGTGGGTCAATCCCGTATCTTTATTCTGGGCGATCGTGTAGCTCAGGCCGGACCGCCGCGACGGTGCCCGATGTAACCGTCCCGGCGCACCTTGGCGTGGTGGCCGGGCAGCCGGATCGTTCGGCCCGTGACCAGCGGTGTTGCTGCTGGCGGGGTGTTCGGATTGTGGCAAGCTGACATCTGCTGACCCTGAACCTACGGTGAGCAGGGGAAACAGGGTCCTGTGATGTCAGGGCGAGCTGGATTGAACCGCCCTGGGTACTTGGAGGCTGTGAGCTGTCGATGGTGCGACGCGCACCGACATGGCGAACCTGTTGCAGACACACAGCGGACCGAGACTGCGCGGAGACGCCTTGTAGTCAGTTGTGGTCAGCGATCGGGGGGTTCTGTGTTGGTAGGCCTCGGGCCTGGCCACCCATCCCATGGCTGTGGGCCAGCGCCCGAGGCGAACCCTGGGAAGCGTCGACAGACGCTCCAGCGAAGTAGCACCGAGGTGTGGGGGGGACACCTGGCTTGCGCCACTACTCAACAGAGCGGTGCCTGGCAAGTGGGCGTTACAGCTCGGCAGGCTCCGCAGGTGGGGCGTCCCGTCCGAGGCTCCGCCCGTCTGGGCCTGACCTTGCACACCGTTCCAGCCGTAGAGTCGTCGGTAACGGCGGCGGCGCTCAAGGCGGTCTTCTAGAACGTGAGCCCAGACGTTGGCATATCCGCCTCCATTACGCCTGCTGCCGGCGTCACTTCGATCTGGCCAGACAGCGCAATGAGCTTCCTGCTTGCTGAGCGGGCGCCTTCGGGCCCCGCGTGGCTTTGGCCGGGTTCTGCCGGGTAGGGTTGCCGCCGTGATGGCGCTCCAAGGACGGGTCCTGGCGGGCCGCTACGAGCTTGGCCCCCGACTGGGGGCTGGCGGGATGGCTAGCGTGTACCAGGCCACCGACCAGGTGCTGGACCGGACGGTGGCGGTCAAGGTGCTCGGCCCACCCTACGACCAGGACCCCGACTTCGTGGACCAGTTCCGTCACGAGGCTCGGATGGCGGCCGGGCTGGGCCATCCCAACGTGGTGGCCATCTTCGACAGCGCATCCGAGGGCGACCTCCATTACATCGTGATGGAGTACGTCCAGGGCCAGACCCTGGCCGAGCTGCTCCGCCGCCATGGCAGGCTCCCACCCGGGCTGGCCGCCGAGGTCGCCCACCGGGTTTGCCTGGCGCTGGAGGCCGCGCACGAGCGGGGGCTGGTGCACCGCGACATCAAGCCCGCCAACGTGATGGTCGACCAGGCGGGCCTGGTCAAGGTGATGGACTTCGGGATCGCCAAAGCCGCCGCCGCCACCACCACCACAATGCTGAACAGCGCGGGGCAGCTGCTGGGCACGGCGCCGTACTTGTCGCCCGAGCAGGCCCAAGGCCGACCGGTGGATGGGCGCTCGGACCTGTATGCACTGGGCTGTGTGCTGTACGAGCTGCTCACCGGCACGCCGCCGTTTCGTGGCCACAGCCCGCTGGCGGTGGTCGCACAGCAGGTCAGCGAGCCGCCTGAGCCGCCGTCGCACCGCAATTCCGAGGTCGGCGCGGAGCTGGACGCCGTGGTGCTGACCGCGCTGGCCAAACAGCCATCGCAGCGCTACCAGACGGCCGAAGCGATGGGTCAGGACCTGGCGCGCATGGTCCGTGACCGCGGCGGCCCGGTGCCCCTTCGACCGGCGGCCGACCCGGCCGGCGGTCCCTTCGGCAGCCCGGCAACCCCGTCTGCCTCGGCGACGACCGCGGTGATCGCTGGGCGGGCGGTCCGCGCGGGTGCGCGGCGACCCGGCTGGAACCGCTGGGCGCTGCCGGCCGGGGCCCTGCTGGTCGTGGTGGTGGCGGTGGCGGTGGCGGTGTGGTCGTTGCGGAGCGGGGGCGGGACCGTCCAGCCGCAAGCGGGCCCGCCATCCACCGCACTGTCGGCTGCCACGACCACGACCGCCCCGGCGCAGCCGACCACGACGGCAACGACCCAGGCCCAGTCGAGCGTGTCGGTGGCCATGGCCAACCTGACCGAGGTGATCACCACCGGCCAGCGGCAGGGCATGATCGACCAGGGCGGCGAGGACCTGCTGCACCAGGCCGAGGACGTCGTGCGTGCCGTCCAGGAAGGGCATGCAGACGACGCCCGCAAGAAGTTCGAGGAGCTGGAGCACAAGGCGGACGAGCTAATCGACGAGGGCAAGATCAGCCCACAGGCCGTGGGTGCGGTCCGTCAGGCGCTCGCCCAGTTCGACAGCGCGACGCAGCGTTCGGGCTGAGACCGGACCCTGGCATCCTCACGGACCGCGTCGCCGAATGCGCCAGAGGAATGCTGGCTTCGACCACGCTGGCACTCGACCCGCCCAAGTGTGGATCAAGGGTTTCCGGCTGCCCGGGCAGGTCCACCGCGCCGGCGGCCGATGTAGCCATCCCGCCGGACCTTGGCGTGGTGGCCGGGGAGTCGGATCGTTTGGCCCGTGACCAGGGGTGCCGCTGGTGGTGGGGTGTTCGGATTGTGGCAAGCTGAGTCCACGAGATCCACAGGGTTCGAACACCGCACTGCCGCCCGGGGGCTGCTACTTGTCGAGCGTAGAGCCTTGGAGCTGAATTCGGCCGTAGGCGAGACATCCGGTGCCCGAGCGTCGTAGGGCGGCTGATCGGTGGTTTGGGTACGTCAGACCGGCCGAGCACCCTTGAATCGCCTTGCCACGAACCCCCCAGGTAGCTGTAGTCTTCCTATACGGGTCGAACTGCCTGCTAAGTGGCGAACGAGAATATGCTCAGGTGCGCTGCTGCGCCGTCTCGAGCGGTGACGCCCGTGCGCGCGAAGCCCCCGGCCGGCACTCACCGATGGACCGGCTGGAAGGCGGCACGGATGGCTGGAATGCCCTTGCGTACTGAGGCGAGCCCGCCCGCCAAAGTCACAGGCCGAGATCGGTCAGGCCGGGATGCTCTGCAGGCCGTGGACCGCTGCGATCCCAGTGAAACTTCCGGTCGGACTCGCGGATCGGCAGCTCATTGATGCTGGCATGTCGCTGACGCGTCAGGCCGTTCTCGTCGAATTCCCAGTTCTCGTTTCCTCGTGTTTCGTGTTTTCGGTGGTGATGGCCGGCTGACTTGACCAGCTCACCCATTCGTCGTGCGTTGGAAGCGCGTAGGTCTGGGAGGTCGTGGCGTTGGCGGGCAGGGCGCATCGCCGTGGTCAGCGCGTCCAGGCACCAGTTCGCGAACGAGCGGTTCGTCTGCTTGACGGCCCAGCGGCCTTGCACGGTCTCCAGTCGACCGGCGCGATCCGATCGAGCCGGAGTTCACCTGATGCTCTTGCGAGCGTTACAGGACCGTGATCGCCGCTGGGCACTCTGTGAATATGTTCACAAAGCAGCCAGATGCTGGAAGGCAGTTGAGTAGATGACCAGCGACCACAAGATCGAGGCCTACCTCATGGACATGGACGGTGTCCTTGTCCACCAGGAGCAGCTCGTCCCCGGCGCCGACCAGTTCGTCAGGCGCCTCCAGGAGACCGGCCACCCGTTCCTCGTCCTGACCAACAACTCCATCTACACGCAGCGCGACCTGGCCGCCCGGCTCAGCCTCACCGGCCTGCAGATCCCCGAGGAGGCGATCTGGACCTCGGCGCTGGCCACCGCCCACTTCCTCGACCAGCAGCGCCCGGGTGGGACCGCCCACGTGATCGGCGAGGCCGGCCTGACCACCGCCCTGCACGAGCGCGGCTACGTGCTCAGCGAGCGCGAGCCCGACTACGTGGTGCTCGGCGAGACCCGCAGCTACAGCCAGGAGTCGATCACCCGAGCGATCCGGCTGATCGAGGGCGGTGCGCGCTTCATCGCCACCAACCCGGACCCGACGGGCCCGTCGCCGGCCGGGCCGCAGCCGGCCACCGGGGCGGTCGCGGCGCTGATCTCCAAGGCAACCGGCGTCGAGCCGTACTTCGTCGGCAAGCCGAACCCGCTGATGATGCGCGAGGCCCTGCGGACCATCGGCGCGCACTCCGAGACCACGGTGATGATCGGTGATCGCATGGACACCGACATCGTCGGAGGGATCGAGGCGGGCCTGGAGACCATCCTGGTCCTGTCGGGCATCACCACCCGGCAGCAGGTCGGCCGCTTCCCGTACCTGCCGTCGCGCATCGTCGACTCGGTCGCCGACCTGGTGGCCACCATCGACGAGCCGCAGGGGACGACCGGCTGGCCGCCGTCCCAGCGGCGGTCCGCCTAGCCGAGGTCGGTGGGCCGGGTGGCTGGCCCGGCCAGGCTCCGCGATCGCCAACGCTCGGGCCCCAGGGTGCTGGGGGCCCCAGGGTGCCGGGGAGGCGGCGGCTCAGGGTCGGGCGGCGGCGAGCTCGCCCGAGCCGCGCGGGACGAGCCGGGTTGGCACCACGAGGTGGCGAGGCGGGCTGCGATCGCCGTCGAGCCGGGCGAACAGCAGCTCGGCGGCGGTGCGGCCAAGAGTGGCCGGGTCCTGGGCGATCACCGAGACGCGCGGGTCGAGCAGGTCGGCGAGCAGGACGTCGTCGAAGCCGACCAGGGCGACCCGGTGTTGCAGCCCCAGCCGCTGCAGCGCGCGGATGGCGCCGATGGTGATCAGGTTCTGGCCGGTGAACAGCGCCGTCGGGGCCTCGGTGGTGGACAGCAGTTCCAGCGTGGCCCGCTCGGCGGCTTCGATGCCGTGGACGTCATGGCCCACCACCCGCGGGTCGAGCTGGATGCCCGCGGCGGCGAGGCCCTCGAGGTAGCCGAGGTAGCGCTCGGCGGCGGTCCAGATCGTGCGGAGGTCGCCGAGGAAGGCGATCCGGCGATGGCCGTGCGCGGCCAGGTGCTGGACGGCCTGCCGGGCGCCGGCGCGGTTGTCGACCGTCACGGTGTCCGCGCCGCCGGAGGCGATCAGTCGGTCGACGATCACCATCGGGCGGCCGAGCCGCTGCTCGCGGAGCAGCCCGCCGTCGTTGTCGCCGCAGGGGACGGCGATGAGCCCGTCCACCCGCCGGGCCACCAGTGCGAGCAGCAGCTCCCGCTCGCGGTCGCCGTCCTCGTCGCTGCTGCCGGCGAACACCAGGCTGCCGCGCTCCCTGGCGACATCCTCGACCGCGCGGTGCAGCGCGGAGGAGAAGGGGTTGGCGACGTCGTCCAGCAGCAGGCCGATCGCGGCGGTTTTGCGGTCGGCTCGCCGCAGGCTGCTGGCGGTCAGGTTCGGACGGTAGTCCAGCAGGCGGACGGCGTCGAGCACGCGGGTCACCAGGTCGGGCGCGACGTTGGGCGCCTGGTTCACCACCCGTGAGACCGTCTTGAGGCTGACACCCGCGAGCGCGGCGACGTCGCGCATGGTCGGGGCCTTGGCCGAGGCCGTGCGCTCGGATTGCTGGGATAACGTTATCTCGGGCCTCCTCGTGCTCGCCGGCCGAAACGCCGTGTCCTAGTTAATAGCACATCTAGACACAAGCTCAAGAGGGTGCTATACACCCGAGACAACGTTGTCCCAACTGCCCGGCGTGGAAGCTGGGGCGGGAGGAGGGAGCAGTGAAGCTGGCTGATCGTTGGGCCTCCCGGCGCCGGTCGTGGCGCGTGGCGGGAGTGGGCGTCGTCGCGATCGTCGCGCTGCTGGCCGCCGGCTGCAGCGGCCGCAGCTCGTCATCGGGGTCGTCGCAGAGCGGCCAGGTCCAGGTCGGGCTGATCACCAAGACCGAGACCAACCCGTTCTTCGTCAAGATGAAGGAGGGCGCCGCCAAGGAGGCGGCCGCCAAGGGCGCCAAGCTGCTGACCGCCGCCGGCAAGTTCGACGGCGACAACGCCAGCCAGGCGACCGCCATCGAGAACATGGTCGCCGCCGGGGTCAAGGGCATCCTCATCACCCCGAGCGACACCAAGGCGATCGTGCCCTCGATCCAGAAGGCCCGTGACAAGGGCGTCGAGGTGATCGCGCTCGACACCCCGACCGACCCGCAGACCGCGGTGGACGCCCTGTTCGCGACCAACAACTTCCAGGCCGGCGTGCTGATCGGCCAGTACGCCAAGGCCGCGATGGGCGGCAAGGCCGCAAAGATCGCCACGCTGGACCTCGCGCCGGGCATCACCGTGGGCGTCCTGCGCCACAACGGCTTCCTGTCCGGGTTCGGCGCCGCCAGCGTGGACGACACCGCAAGCGACCAGGTGACCTCCTCGCAGGTCGTCTGCAGCCAGGACACCCAGGGCGACCAGGCCAAGGGTCAGACGGCCATGGAGAACTGCCTGCAGAAGGACCCGAGCATCAACCTCGTCTACACCATCAACGAGCCTGCCGCGCTGGGCGCCTACACCGCGCTCAAGGCGGCCGGCAAGCAGAACGACGTGCTGATCGTCTCGGTCGACGGCGGCTGCACCGGGGTCAGGGCGATCCAGGACGGCAGGATCGCCGCGACCTCGCAGCAGTACCCGTTGAAGATGGCCAGCCAGGGCGTCGACGCGGTGGTCAACTTCGCCAGCAGCGGCCAGAAGGTGTCCGGCTACACCGACACCGGGGTCACGCTGATCACCGCCAAGCCGCAGTCCGGCGTGGAGTCCAAGGACGTCCAGTTCGGGCTCGCCAACTGCTGGGGCTAGCGGTCCGGCCGGCGGCGGGCAGAGGATACGTCCCGTCCGCCGCCGGCCTTCCCAGGTCACGCACGTAAGGAACGGTGATGAGCACCCCCGCCACCACGCCCGAGCGGCTCGAGGCAGGCCGTGAGGCCGCCCCCTCGCTGCTGTCCCGGGCGCTCGCCCTGTCCACCGTGGGCCCGCTGATCGCGCTGCTGCTGGCGATCGCCTTCTTCACCGCCCGGACGGACCGGTTCCTGACCGGGACCAACCTCTCGCTGGTCGTCCAGCAGGTCATGGTCGTCGGCACCCTGGCGATCGGGCAGACGCTGGTGATCCTGACCGCGGGGATCGACCTGTCCAACGGCGCCGTGATGGCATTCGGGTCGATCGTGATGACCAAGCTCGCGGTTGCGAGCGGCATCGATCCCTTCGTCGCGATCGCGCTCGGGATCCTGGCCTGCGTCGCCTTCGGCGCCTTCAACGGCGCGCTGGTCACCTCGATGCGGCTGCCGCCGTTCATCGTCACGCTCGGCACCCTCAACGTCGCCTTCGCGCTCACCCACATCTACTCCAACGAGCAGACGATCTCGAACCTCCCCTCGGCGCTGACGTTCCTCGGTACCACCTTCACCATCGGCCAGACCGACATCACCTACGGGTCGGTGCTGATGCTGGCGATGTTCGCGCTTGCCTGGTTCGTGCTGCGCCAGACCAGCGCCGGTCGGCACGTCTACGCGGTCGGCAACAATCCCGAGGCGGCCCGCCTGACCGGGATCCGCACCCGCCGGCTCCTGCTCGGCGTGTACGCCACCGCCGGCCTGATCTACGGCGTCGCCGCGCTGCTGCTGGTCGCCCGGACCAGCGTCGGCGACCCCCAGGCGGGCCAGACCGACAACCTCGACAGCATCACCGCGGTCGTGCTCGGCGGCACCAGCCTGTTCGGCGGGCGGGGGAGCGTGATCGGCACCCTGATCGGCGCGCTGATCGTCGGCATCGTCCGCAACGGCCTGCAACTGCTCGGCGTACGCTCGATCTACCAGGTCCTCATCACCGGCATGCTGGTGATCCTCGCCGTCGCCGTCGACCAGCTCGCCCGCAGGAGGCAAAGGTGATCCCAGCCGTCACCGACCGGCAACCGACCCGCCCGCCCTCGACCACCCCGGTCATGGAGGCGCGTGGCCTGGTCAAGCGCTACGGCCAGGTCACCGCGCTGGACCACGCGGACTTCGAGCTGCTGCCCGGCGAGATCCTGGCGATCATCGGCGACAACGGCGCCGGCAAGTCCACCCTCATCAAGGCGCTCTCCGGCGCGCTCGTCGCCGATGAGGGCGAGATCCTCCTCGACGGCAGCCCGGTCCGGTTCCACGGCCCGCTCGACGCTCGGCGCCACGGCATCGAGACCGTCTACCAGGACTTGGCCGTCGCGCCCGCGCTCGACATCGCCGACAACCTGTTCCTCGGGCGCGAGCTCCGCCGCCCGGGGATCCTCGGCTCGGTGTTGCGGATGCTCGACACGCGGCGGATGCAGGCCGAAGCCCGCGGCCACATGCAGGACCTCAAGATCGGCATCCAGTCGATGCGGCAGGCGGTCGAGACGCTCTCTGGCGGCCAGCGGCAAGGGGTCGCCGTGGCTCGCAGCGCCGCGTTCGGCCGTCGTGTCGTGATCATGGACGAGCCCACCGCGGCGCTCGGGGTCAAGGAATCCCACATGGTGCTCGACCTGATCCGCAAGGTCCGCGACCGCGGCCTGCCGGTCATCCTGATCAGCCACAACATGCCGCACGTCTTCGAGGTGGCCGATCGCGTCCACATCCAACGTCTCGGCCGGCGGGTGGCCGTGATCAACCCGCACGACTTCAGCATGTCGGACGCGGTCGCGATCATGACCGGCGCCATGGCCGGCGAGGAGGTCTCCCGTGGCTGAACCCGAGCCGCCGGCAGCGAGCACCGGTCGACGGCATGGAACCTGACCGGCACGACCGGTCCGGGGTCGTCGCGGTCGCGGGCGAGGCGCTGATCGACTTCGTGCCGGTCGGACAGGGCCTGTTCGAGGCGGTTCCAGGCGGCAGCCCCGCGAACGTCGCGGTGGGCCTGGGCCGCTTGGGCGTGCCCGTGCGGATGCTCGCCCGGATCGCCGACGACTCGCTCGGCCAGCGGATCCGCGCGCACCTGGCCGGCAACCGTGTCGATCTCTCGTTCGCGGTCCACGCGGCGGAGCCCTCGTCGCTCGCGATCGTCGCGGTCGGCCAGGACGGCCTGGCAGACTACGACTTCCGGGTCCAGGGCACCGCGGACTGGCAGTGGCGCGACCAGGAGCTCGCCGGGGTCCTCGACGACCGGCTGCTCGCGGTGCACGCGGGCTCGCTGGCGCTCACCATGCCGCCCGGCGCGGCCGTGATGTGCCGGCTGCTGGCGCGCGCACGGGCCACCGCCACCATCTCCTACGACCCGAACTTCCGGCCGCTGCTCATGGGCAGCCCCGAGCGCGTCCGCGACCAGGTCGTCGACCTGATCGCGCTCGCCGACGTGGTCAAGGCGAGCGCGGACGACCTCGCGTGGCTGCTCCCCGGCCGCACCCCAGAGGAGGTCGTCGGCGACTGGCTCGGCAAGGGCCCCACAATCGTCGCGATCACCCTTGGGGCCGACGGCGTCGTGGCCGCCTCGGAGCGGACGGGCACCATCCGGCGCGCGGGCCGACGCGTCCTCGTCGCGGACACCGTCGGCGCCGGCGACGCCTTCATGAGCGCTCTGCTCGCCGGCCTGCACCATCGGGACCTGCTCGGCGCTGGCCGGCGGAGCGACCTGCGGGCGATCGCGGCCGAGACCCTGACACAGGTCCTCGACGAAGCGGTGCTGGCGGCGGCGATCACCTGCACGCGCATCGGGGCGCAGCCCCCCACCGCCGACGAGCTGCTCGCCCAGCTGCGCGATCCCGAAAACCAGTCGAGCTGAACATGGAGCAGATCCACAGCGGGCCGATGGCCGGCAGGACCGTGCTGGTCACCGGTGGCAGCGGCGGCATCGGCAGGGCGACCGCCCTGGGCCTGGCCACGATGGGTGCGCACCTGGCGATCACTGGCCGGGACCGCGGGCGCACCGAGGGCGCGGCTGGCGAGATCCGCGCAGCCGGCGGCGGGCAGGTGGACGTGTTCGTCGCGGACCTGTCCTGCCAGTCGGAGGTGCGGCGGCTGGCTGACGAGGTACTCCAGCGCCTCTCCCGGATCGATGTGCTGGTCAACAACGTCGGGGGGTACTGGAACACCCGGCACGTCACCGCTGACGGGCTCGAGCGCACCTTCGCCCTCAACCATCTGGCGCCGTTCCTGCTCACCAATCTCCTCCTCGACCGGCTGCACCAGAGCGCCCCAGCCCGCGTGGTCACGGTCTCCTCCAACGCGCACGCCCAGGGGCGAATCGACTTCGACGACCTCCAGGGCGAACGTTCCTGGTCCGGCGCACGGGCCTACAGCCAGTCCAAGCTCGCCAACGTCCTGTTCACCTACGAGCTGGCCCGCAGGCTGCAGGGCAGCTTCGTCACCGCCAACGCGCTGCATCCCGGCGTGGCGCGCACAGCGTTCGGAGCCGAGGACCCCGCCGGCGTCCAGCGACTGTTGGTCCCATTCATGCGGGCGTTCATGAAGACCCCGGCCCAGGGCGCCGCCACGTCAATCCACCTGGCTTCCGCTCCCGATCTGGAGCAGGTGACGGGCCGCTACTTCGCCAACAGCAAACCCAAGAGATCCTCCGAGCGCAGCCACGACGAGGCCACCGCGGCACGGCTCTGGCAGGTGAGCGCCGATCTGGCCGGCCTGACCGCGCCTGGCTGAACCAGGTGGCGTCGCTGTCGCGCAGATGGCCAGGCCGCTGGACACCGAAGGAGACCGCCGTCGCCGCACCCGGGTCGGCGCAGCAAAGCGGCCACGGCGTCGACCAGTTGCGTGGTCCAGGAACGGCCGGTCGCGTCGTCGCCCACGTCAAGGTGCTCGTGAGCGCCCAGCCATTCGGACGGGCGATGCTCGCAGAATGGTGGTTTCCGCGCCTTGATTGCCAGCATGACTGGAGTGGGCGCGCCACCCTCAGCGAACCGTTCCAAGGTCAGGCCCGTGTCAAGGAACCCGTGCAGCAGCTCGGGCAGCGGGCGGTGGGTCGCGCCGACCTTGTCGCGCACCCCCTGGTCGGTCCAGGACGCCTTGGTCCAGTGGCCGTCCAGGTAGCCGGGACGGATCACCACCGCGTCACGCTCGCCGCGGTCGGCGAAGCCGCCGCAAAAGCAGGGGTGGACGCCGACGTGCACCAGCACCCCGCCGGGGCGAAACACCCGGGCCGCCTCAGCCAGCACCGCCGGGTAGCCAGGCATGTCGGTGTGGACCATCACCGCGATGGCGGCGGGCAGCCAGCCGCCGCGGATCGGTAGCTGTTGGGCATCGGCTTGCGCGGTAGCAAGCCGGCCTCGCGCGTGGCGCAGCATCCCCGCGGACAGGTCGACCCCGACGGGGGTCCAGCCCAGCTTGCGGACCGTGGCGGCGTGGACGCCGGTGCCGCAGCCGATCTCCAGGCAGGTGCCGCTGCCGTTGCCGAGCAGCTCGCGCAGGGCGTGGTTGATGCCCAGGGGATCGGGGTCCGCCATGCCGTCGTTGGCTTGCTGGTTGGCGAGGAACTCCTGCTCGTACCAGTCCGCGATCTCGTCATAGGCCGCCGTCGGCACTGGTCCCCTCCCATGATGAGCAACCGGTTGACCATTTTGACGCATTCATTCGACCTTCGAGAGGGAGCGATCGGGATGTTGGAGCACTGGGACCTGTGGTTTCCGAGTGCGGGCGCGATGGGGACGTGGCGGACGGCCGGCGGAGGTTGGCATGACCACGAGACCGGCAGTGGGTCGGGACCCGACGAGCAGGGCGACACCGGCGACGTAGGGTGGCATCTGTGTGGGGAGCGATGAGTTTCACCTCGGGGCGTTGTCTGTTCGTGGTGAGCGATCGCATGGAAGCCGCAAACGGGAGAGCGCTGATGCCCGAGATCGAACCGACCGTGGAGTTGCACGAGGGATTCAGTGAGCCGGACGCCACGGCGCGGCCATGGGCCGAGGTGGTCGAGGTGCTGTCGAGGTCAGAGATGTTCTGGCTGTCGACCGTGCGTCGCGAGGGGCGACCGCACGTCACGCCGCTCCCGGCGATCTGGCTCGACGGGACGCTGCACTTCTGCGCCGGCGCCGCCGAGCAGAAAGCCAAGAACCTGGAGTCCAATCCCCGTTGCATCCTGACGACCGGTACCAACCAGCTCCGGTCGGGGCTGGACGTGGTGGTCGAGGGAGCTGCCGTTCGCGTGACCGACAACGCGCAGCTCCAACGGCTGGCGGCCATCTGGAAGTCGAAGCTCGACTGGGACTTCGAGGTCGGCGACGGGGCGTTCCGCGATCCCGACGGTCGCCAGGGGCTCGTCTTCGGCGTCACACCGACGAAGATCCTCTCGTTCGGCAAAGCCCCTTACAGCCAGACCCGCTACACCTTCAAGACCTGAAGGACCCACCTGGGGACAGGCCCGACACGGCACGCGGCAGTGCACCGTAGGGGTGGCTAGCCGACATGTAACCGTTCGCCGCTGGGCGGACACTTTCTGTGCATGAGGGCGGAGTCGGGGGAGACGGAGGCGAGGGCGCGCTTCGAGGGGCTCTTCTCGGGCCATTACGGAGAGCTGCTGCGCTTCGCGCAACGTCGGGTGGGGATCGACGCGGCTGGCGATGTCGTGGCCGAGACCTTCCTGATCGCCTGGCGCCGGTTGCCTGAGGTCCCGGCAGAGCACGCCCGGGCATGGTTGTACATGACGGCGCGGCACGTGATCGCCAACGAGCTGCGGGCCAGACAGCGTCGGGACAGACTCAGCGGGCACACCCGAGATGACATTGCCACCGATCGCGCGGTCGCGGGCGACCACGCCACGGTGATCGCGGAGCAGATACGGGTCCGTGCGGTGCTCGAGTCGCTGTCCCAGATGGACCAGGAAGTGTTGCGCCTGACCGAATGGGAGCAGTTGGACCTTACCGAGGCCGCCGCCGTCGTCGCATTCCCCGTCTGGCGCTTGCCGGAGCGGTCGTCGCGGCAGTGGCGGCGACCGCGATCGCCGGCGTCATCCCGGTGCCCTGGTGGCACGGCCAGGTGCCCTCGGCCGCCTACGCCGTCACGAAGAATCCGGACGGCACCGTGGACGTGACGGTTCGCTGGAACCAGTTGCACGACCCGGACGCCCTCAATGCGCGGCTACGTCAGGCTGGAGTCCGTGCCGCCGTGATGCTGTACTCGGCGCCGAGACGGTGCCGCGCCACCGTCGCCCTGGACCCGACCTACTCGACCTTGCATGTCGACCTGCGCCAGCACCCTGAGCTCGCGAAGCACCCGCGCGCATTGGTGGCCTACCTGCGCTCCCAGGAACCTTGGATCCAATATGATCGCCAGCGCTCTGGCGATCCCGACCATGTCTCGGTGTTCACGATCCACCCCGACGCGATCCCGAGCGGTGACCAGCTCCTGGTCCTCCCGCGATGGTTGCGCACGGAGGGTGCCCCGACCGAAGCGCTGGAACTGCGCTCGCTGATCGTCAGGGCGCTGCCGCAATGTGTGCCGAATCCGGGGACCTCGATCATGACCACGAACGCGATCGAACCTCGTTGACGCGCCAGATCAGCGCGAGGAAGCCCCATGGTCTGGCCGCCATGACCACCGCGATGATCCCCTCAGGCACGACAGCGCCGGGAAAGGGGTCCCTGACGGTGGCAAAGCCGATCGGAATCGTCACGCCGGCATGGACGAGGGGAGGCGAGGGCGCCGCTCCGGTTCCCGGATGCGGCGGAAGCACTGGCCGGCCAGTACGCCGCTTGGATCGATCAGCGCGCCGACGTGCGCCAGCGCCTCCAGCAGCGCCCACGCGGCAGAGGAGGAGGGCGCGGAGGTGTCGTCGCGGTCGGTGCGCTCATCGGCGACCCAGAAGGCCGGGCGCGGGTTGGCGACCCGACGATGGTGAGGCTCATGACGTCCTCCCTTGCGACTCCGTTCACAGGAAATCGTGGCCGCCGACCGCTCCGGCATCGTTACGGCGCGCCGTGACGGCCACATCGCCTGCACACGGGCCTGCCGACTGACCGCGAAGCGCTCGACCGGGGCAGCTCCATCAGGTCGCCAGTTCGGCCCGTAACGTTCCGGGACAGAGGTCGGCCACGCTGCCAGGCGACCACGATGCGAGGAGGGGCGATGTCAGCGGCCAACAAGGAGCTTGTCCCGCGGCATTTCGAGGAGATCTTCAACCGCCCCTGGACGCCGCCCCGGGCACCGGGCAACTGAGAAGCGTCCGTCAAATCGTGCGTTTGCCGTAACGATCTCGGGACGCCGTGGCGGAAGATTGGCGTTGCCGCTGCACCGATTTCTGGGGGACACCATGAACATCTCCGGCGCCACGCTCCTGGCCGAGTACCGGCGGGCGAAGGCGGACTGGCCCTTCATCGAGCCCGTGGAGAAGGCCCACGGCCTGCCGGCCCTACTGCTGTAAGGTTCCCACCGGTCCGGACTCCGTAGATATAAGGATCTCCGCGCTGGATACGACTATTGGTCTGGACATCGGCAATCTACACGAGCACGCTTGCACTGCTGTTGGAACAGGTACAGCCGCCCCGACCGCCGCGCTGATCTCTCGTCGCGCACCCTGGCTTCACCGCAGGCTCTCCCGTGCGGCTCGGCAGGCTAATTCGAGTTCGTTCTGGGGGGAAATCGTATGGCAGACAATGCCCTTGGAATCGCTGCTCCAGAGGGTCGTCCCTCGTCGGGCAGGTTCGATCCGAGCGAAAACGCCGTGCAGAGGACGCGGGCCTGGACCGGCCTGCTGGTCGTGATCGCAGGTGATGCTCTCATCGGGGGTGCCGCGGCCTTCGGAGTGTTCAAAGGCGGCGACGCGACCTCCGCTCAGTCCGTGGCAATACTGAGCAGCGCATTCACGGCGATCAGCACGATGACCGCCGCCTACTTCGGCATCCGGGCGGTGACGAACACCGCGCAGTCGGCGGTGGCGCAGCAGGCGGCCACGACCATGGCAACCGCGGCGAGCGCCGCCGCGGGACCCACGGGTGGCGGGCCCGGCGGACCTGGGGGACCTGGAGCGCCATCGCCTGATGGACCCACGGGCCTCGGGACCGCCGTGGCCATGGAGCCCGGGACCGCCGTGGCTGTGGAGCCTGGGACGGCTGTGGCGCAGGAGCCCGGGACCGCGGCGGCGCAGGAGCCCGGGACCGCGGCGGCGCAGGAGCCCGGGACCGCCGTGGCCGTGGAGCCGGCGGGCGCCGGCACCGCGGCCGACGCCGAGCCCGCCGCAGCCGGGCCGAAGCCCGACCGGCCGGTGGACGAGCCGGACGACGCCACGCAGGACGACCAGTACGCGCTGATCAACGAGACCGGCAACGACCGCCAGGACATGACCGAGGAGGAGGAAGCCAGCCTCCTCGAGGGCGAATTCGGCCCCGCCGATCATCACGGGATCTATGGCGCGCCCAAAGGAGATGAGTCGCAATAATGGCTGGTCTCGAAGACATGATCAGGAGAGCTGAGCGCTCTTTGGGAATCAGCGACCGACCAAATGGCATCACGAAATGGTACGCCAGCCGAAATGGGAGGGTCTTCGCCCGGGCGGCCTGGTGCGACCAGAGCATCACCTACTGGGCTTTCCATTCGGGGAACCACGACGCCGTGTGCTTCGGGCGGGACTACGCGTACACGGTCTGGCACGCGCAGCGCTTCAGCAATCGCGGCCAATGGCATACCGGCACCGCCGGCATCCGCCGTGGGGACATCGTCTTCTTCGACTGGGCGGGGTCCCGCAGGATCCCGGCGATCGACCACGTCGCGATCGTCACCGGCGTCAAGGGCGGCATCGTCTTCACGATCGAGGGCAACACCTCGGACAGGTGCAGGCGCCGCGCCCGCCGGGCCTCGGGCATCGTCGGGTATGGCCGTCCCAACTACACCGGCAGGCCGGGGGCGAGGCCGGCGGCGTCCGCAAGGGTCAGGGCGGCGGCTTCCCCCGTCAGCGACCGAGCGCCCTCGGGCAGCCCGGTCCTCAAGGACGGCAGCACCGGCAGCGTCGTGAGGCAGCTCCAACTCTGCCTGAACAAGGTCATGCGGTCCGGCCTGGAGGCCGATGGCGAGTTCGGCCCGAAAACCGCGGCGGCTGTGAAGGCGTTCCAGAAGAAGGCCGGCGGCCTGACGGTCGATGGCGAGTACGGCCCGAACACGGCGCGGAAGCTCCACGCCGCCCGCGACGCGATCCACTGACCGCGGAGCCTCGACCGGCAGCCCTCGCGGGCGCCGGGCCCGCCCTCGCCTTGCAGCTAGCGGGTAGTCGCAGACTCCCGCTAGCTGGCAGGGCAACCGGGCGCTGGCCGTGAAGACGCCGTGCCCTTTTCGCGCGATGCTGAACCCGTGACCGAAGCCGCCGCGGTGAGGTAGCGGGAAGAGGAGCGCGATGCCGACGAGGATCGAACGTGAGCCGGTGGACTTCGACCTGTTCCGACTGTATCTGGACGAAATCGGGCAGCACCAGTTGCTGACCAGGGAGGACGAGGTTCGCCTTTCGCAGGCGTACGAGGCCGGGCTGGAGGCCCAGCTCGGGCTGCGGGAGCTGGCTGCTGGCGATCCGCGGCGGCCGGCGCTGACGGCGACGGTGCGAGCTGGCGAGCAGGCCCGCCGGACCATGGTCGAGTCCAATCTCCGTCTGGTGGTCTCGATCGCGCGGCGCTTCTCCGGCACCGGCCTGCCGCTGGTCGACCTGGTCCAGGAGGGCAATCTCGGGTTGCTGCGCGCGGTCGAGAAGTTCGACTGGCGCAAGGGCTTCAAGTTCTCGACCTACGCGACCTGGTGGATCCGCCAGGCGATCACCCGTGGGGCGGCTGACCGCGGCGCGCGGGCGATCCGTCTGCCGGTGCACGTGGATGAGCGGGTCGGCCGGCTGCGCCGCAGCCAGACCCGGCTGCGTGCCGAGCTCGGCCGCGACCCGAGCGACGCGGAGCTGGCCGCTGAGCTGGACATGTCGATCGAGCAGGTGGCGCGTCTGAAGGACAGCGCGCACGCGATCGCCTCGCTGGACAGCCCGGTCGGCGACGGCGGCGCCGAGCTGAAGGACCTCCTGGAGGACGAGCGGGCCGTCGATCCGGGTGAGCTGGCGGCCGAGACGCTCGGCCGGGAGGCGCTGGGAAAGGTGCTCGGCGCGCTTCCCGAACGCGAGCGGCAGGTGCTGGTCCTGCGGTTCGGGCTGGACTCGGGCTCGCCACTGACCTTGGAGCAGGTCGGCGCGGTGATGGGGTGTTCCCGTGAGCGCGTCCGCCAACTCGAGCGCGGCGCCCTCGAGGCGCTGCGCCACCCCGAGACTCGCGCCCGTCTGGAGGACCTGGTCCCGGCGTGAGCAGCCGGGGTGGCTCACGGGGTGAGGAGCTCGTCGAGGTGGCGCGCGATCGGCCAGGCGCCAGAGGTGGTGTTGGACAGCACCGTGTGGGTCCAGCGGCCGACCGGATCGTGGACGGTGCGGAAGGACACTCCGGCATCGGAGCCTTCCAGCATCAACGTGTCGCTCGATTTGTGCAGCCAGAATCCGAGGCCGTAGCGCATCGACTGCGACGGCACATCGCTGCGGGGGCGCACCATCGCCGCGACCCAGTCCGCCGGCACGATTTTCCCGGCGAGGAACGCGCTCCACAAGGCGTGGACGTCCGCGGCGGTGGAGTAGATGCCGCCGTCCCCGCTTCCTCGCACCGGAAGGTGGAGGACGTTGGTCCGCGGCCCGTCGACAGTGAGGTAGCCGAGCGCGGCGCGGCCGGGTAGCTCGTCGGATCGCAGGAATTCCGTGTCGCGCATGCCGGCCGGTTCGCACACCCGCTGCCGCACCAGTTCGTGGAAGCGTGTGCCGCTGGCACGCTCGGCGAGCAATGCGAGCACGACGTAGCCACCGCTGCAATAGGAGAACCGTTCGTCCGGCGCGAACTTGCGCGGGTGCCCGCCGAGCACGCGCAGGTACTGCTCGGTGGTTGCCAGCTCGTGGACGGGGACGGGCAGCACGTACTCGGTGACCTCGAACCCAGCTTCCTCGTCGAGGTAGTCGCCGATGCCGGACCGGTGAGCGAGCAGGTGCTCGACCGTCACGTCGTCACCGATCAGCGGCAGGTCGTCGCCGAGCAGCGACCGGGCGGTCGTGGTCGGCGCCAGGCGGCCCTCCTCGATCAGGCTCACCACCGTCAGCGCGGTCAGTCCCTTGGTGCCGCTGGCGATCCCGAACCGGGTATCGATCGCATTGGCGACGTCGTGGCCGCGATGCGCGCGGCCGTAGGCCTTGGCGAGCTGGACAGCTCCATCGCGGTCGACGCGCACGACCCCGGAGAACCCCGTCTCCGAAGCAATCTGGTCGACCGAATCCTCCAAGCGATTCATGCGGGGAGTCTACCTGGGACCCGCGCACGCCATCGCCGATGATTGCGCCGGTTACCATTGTCCGATGAGCGCTGCGGAGGAGCGCGCGGCCGATGGCCCCTGACCGGACGTCGCTCAATTCAGGCCTGAGCGGCCTGGTGCTGGCCACGATCTCGGCCCTGGTGCGGGCGCTGGTCGCTGGCCTCCACGCCGGTCGCGGGGCCAGCCCGACCTGGGTGGTCGTGGTCTTCGCCGCGCTCAGTCTCAGCGGTTTCTTCCTGGGAGTGCTGGCCATCTGGTCGGCCATCAAGGCGTGGCTCCGCGACGACGCGCTCAGTGTTCCCGCACGCTGGGGCGCCGCCCTCGGCCTGGCGGCGATGCTGTTCGTGGTCGCCACCGGCCCGTGCGGCTCGCGGAGCTGCCCCGGCTGATCGGGGCGCCGCCGCGCTACCGCTCCCGGCGCTCGTGGTGCGCGCGGACCAGCGTCTTCGGCGCCTTCGACGCCCAGGCGTCGGTGACCAGCTCCTCGAGGACCTCCGGGTCGATCGAGGCGAACGTCACCCACAGCGAGGCGAGCCGCCTCCCGAACCATCCCTCCTGGCACCACTGTGGCCATTCGGCGGCCGCCGCGCGGATCGCCTCCTCGCCGGGCATCAGGTTCACGCGGTCGCGGTCGAGCATGCTGGCGAAGCGCCTGCCCCGAACCCGGAAGGCCGGGAGCCCGCCGTGCTCGTACTCCGTCACCTCGGGCAGTCCCAGGATGACCAGGTGCACCTGCTCCACGTCCATGGCGGCAGGGTCGACCCCCGGGACGGTCAGGTTGCGGAGCGGATCACGCCGATGACGTGGCCCTCGGGGTCGGCGAACTGGCCGACCTCGAGCTCCTCGCTGACCTTGTCCGGGCCCATCAGGCGCTTGCCGCCGAGGCGCTCCGCTTTGGCGAGGGAGGCCTCCACGTCAGGCACCTCGACGTAGAAGGTGACGTGGCCCTGGTACCCCTCGGGGCCGACGCCGACGCCGCCGCCGATCCCGATGCCATCGGCGTTGGTGTTGCCCTCACGCGGCACGACCCCGTAATTCATCGGGTTGTTGGCGTCGATCCGCCAGCCGAACAGGTCCGAGTAGTAGCTCTGGAGCTTGCCCGCATCTTTCCCGATGATTTCGAAGTGAACGACTGGCTGTCCCATATTTGCTCCCTTCCGCGCTGGCCCCCGGCGCTGAGGGCACCACGGCAGTCTAGAACGGCGCTGTGACAATCCGGCCCGGCGCCCTGACCAGCCCGTTCCGGTCCCGCGCCGCCCCGGAGCCGCCCGGATTAGGTGCCCGTGCGTTGCTTCGTAGCATTCGCGGTGGGCCGGCGTGGAGGGGAGAATGGCCGGTGATTGCGGAACGTCTGCTCTGCTTGTGACACTGGGCGGCGACTGCCGAAGGGGGGTCCCGCGAGATGAGCTCCAGCCTGACCAGCGTGCTGGCTGACCCGGGCCGGCTCGCCGCTGTACGCCAGACGAACCTGCTCGACACGCCGCCCGAGGCGGTGTTCGACCGGTTGGCGCGGCTGGCCGCCCGTGTCCTCGGCACGCCCATCGCGGTGATGTCGCTGATCGATCAGCACCGCCAATTCTTCAAGGCGTCCTTCGGCATGCCCGAGCCCTGGGCCTCGCTGCGGCAGGCTCCCGTTTCCCACTCGATGTGCAGGTACGTGCTGGCGACCGGGCAGCCGCTGGTGATGGGGGACGTCCGCTGGGACGCGCTGGGCAGCGACAACCCCTTCATGGCCGAGCTCGGAGCGGTCGCCTACATGGGCATCCCGCTGGTCCTCTCGTCGGGCCACGTCGTGGGATCGTTCTGCGTCGCCGACCGGCGGCCGCGGGACTGGACCGGGGAGGACCTGGCGGGCCTCAAGGACCTGGCCGGCCTGGTGATGGACGAGATCGAGCTGCGCAGCGAGCTGCAGGCGCACAAAGTGGCTGACGACGCGCTGACCCAGCACAACCAGCACCTGTGGGGCGCGCTGGAGGCGGTCCCCGACGCGGTGGTGATCAGCACCACCAACCTCGACCCCAAGGGTCCGAGGATCGTCCACGCCAACCGGGCGTTCTGCGAGCTCACCGGCCATCCGGTGGAGGAACTGGTCGGCAACTCCCTGCGCCTGGGGCAGTGCCCGGAGGCGGCCGCGTCCGAGTACGAGTCGATCGCCGCCTGGCTCGAGTCCGGCTCGCCGTGGGTCAAGGAGACGGTCAGCCACCGCAAGGACGGCACGGAGTACGTCGCGCATTGGCAGGTCGCGCCGCTGCCGGACCGCAGCGGGCAGACCACCCACTGGGTCTGCACCCAGCAGGACGTCGCCCCGCACCGCGAGCTGGAGCAGCGCCTCGCCGACGTCGAGGCGGGCTTCCAGGCGCTGCTGGAGCGCGTGCCGGCGGTGGTGTACACGATCAGCCCGGACCCGCCCTACGCGCCCACCTATGTGAGCCCGCAGATCGGGGCGCTGCTCGGCGAGCAGGCGTCGGAGTGCATCGGCACGCCGGGTCTCTGGGACCGGTGGGTGCACCCGGACGACCGCGAATGGGTCAACGCCGAGTGCGAGCGCACCAACGAGACGGGCGAGCCGTTCCTCGGCGAGTACCGGATGCTGACCCGGGACGGCCAGGAGCGCTGGGTCCGCGACGAGGCGATCCTGGTCCGCGACGCCGCCGGGCGGCAGCTCTTCTGGCAGGGGATCCTGACCGACATCACCGCCACCCGCCAGGCCTCCAGCCGCCTCGCCGAGGCGCTGGGGCGTGAGCAGGACGCCGCGGAGCAGCTCGCCGCCGCCCTGGAGCGCGAGCGCGCCGGGGCCGACCACCTGCGTGCCATGGACGAGATGAAGACCACCTTCCTCCAGGCGGTCTCGCACGACCTCCGCACCCCGCTGACCTCGGTGCTCGGCATCGCGCTCACGCTCCAGCGGGGCGCCGACGGCCTGCGTCCCGACGACGTCGTGGACCTGATCCGGCGGCTGACCACCAACGCCCGCAAGCTAGACCGGCTGCTCACCGACCTGCTGGACCTGGACCGGCTCGCAAGGGGCACGCTCACCCCCGAGCGGCGGGTCGTCGACGTCGGCGCGCTCACCCGGCGCAGCGTGGAGGAGGCCGCCGTGGCCGACGAGCACCCGGTGGTGGTGGACGCGTCGTCCCTGCGCATCGCGGTGGACGGCCCCAAGGTGGAACGGATCGTCGAGAACCTCGTCCTCAACGCGGCCAGGCACACCGAGGCGGGCACCACCATCTGGGTGCGGGTCCACGCCGACGGCGAGGGCGCCCTGCTGGTCGTGGAGGACGAGGGGCCGGGCGTGCCGACGCAGCTCCGCGAGCAGATCTTCCAGCCCTTCCACCAGGGCCGTAACGTCGCCCGGAACACCCCCGGCTCGGGGATCGGCCTGGCGCTGGTCGCCCAGTTCGCCAACCTGCACGGTGGGCGCGCCTGGGTCGAGGACCGCCCCGGCGGCGGCGCCTCGTTCCGGGTGTTCCTTCCCGACCGGCCCGCCGCGGAGGCCGCCGCCTCCTAGCTGCCGGGATCGCGGCCGAGGAAGGCGACGAGCCGGTCGCTGGGGCCGGCCGCCGCCGGGACCGCGACCGGGTCGGCGAACAGGGGATGGCGGCCGCCGTCCGCGACCAGCAGCGGGCCGATCCGGAGCAGCTCGACCGCCAGGTCGTCAGGCAGCGGCCGGCGGTACCCGCACGCCCACCAGACGTCCCACCCGTGGGCGGCGATCTCGATGGCGCCGGCGCCGGCCAGGATGCTGGCCGCCAGCGGGAGGTCGCCGACGGCGAGCACCCGGTCGTTGCCATCCGCCCTGGTCAGCGCTCCGAGCAGCCGGCGGGCGCGGGCGCGGAACCTCCCGGCGGGATCGCCAGCGAGGTCGTCGTCCGCGGCCGGGTCGAGGCTGACACGGCGGGCGCCGATGCCGTCCTCGAGCGCGGCGAGGGAGTCGTTGACGTGGTGGAGCAGCGCCCGCAGGTCCCAGTCCCGGCACGGCGTCGGACGCGCCAGCAGCGCCGGCGTGACGACCGTGACGGCGCCCAGCGCGTAGCCGATCGCACGTTCCAGCAGCTCGACGCCGTCGATCTGTCCTGCCGCGGCGTCCGGCCCGGTCATCGCCTCGGGGCCGCGGCGGCCGGAGAATACGTCAGCGGCAGGCCGAAGGTCGCGAACAAGTCCGGGTCCAGGAAGGCGACGATGCGGGCGACGCCCGAGTCCGCGAAGGTGAACACCTGCACCGAGTGCGCACGGTGGGCACCGTCGTCGCGACGCAGGTAGGCGCCGACCGCCGGCTGGCCGTTGGCGCTGGTGGGGATCATCCGCCACCTGTCTGGGGTCAGGGTGGCCTTGTTCGCGATAAAGGCCGCGACGTCGTGGCGACCGGAGAACCAGAGCAGGAACGGCGGCATCTCCAGCTCGACGTCGTCGCGGAGCAGCCTGGCGAGGGCGGTGGTGTCGGCGTTGACAAAGGCGGTGACGTACCGGTCGAGCAGCTCGCGCTGGTCGGCGTCGCTGGGCTCGGCGATCTGGTCCTCGGCGGGGGTCGCCTCGGCGAGCTGGGCCCGGGCGCGTTGCAGCGCGCTGTTGACCGCGGCGGTGCTGGTGTCCAGCAGGTCGGCGACCTCGGTGGCCCGCCAGGCCAGCACGTCCCGCAGGATCAGCACTGCGCGCTGCCTGGCGGGCAGGTGCTGGAGCGCGGCGATGAGCGCGAGGCGGATGCTGCCCCGCGACGCGACGATCGTCGCCGGATCGGCGGGCGCCGCCGTCAGCAGCGCGTCGGGGATCGGCTGGAGCCAGGCCACCTCGCGCCGCGGCTCGCCGATCGGCGCCAGCGGCTCGGCGCTCGGGTCGACGAGCTCGGACGGCAGCGCGCGGCGGCCGCGCTGCTCCAGCGCGGTCAGGCAGGCGTTGGTGGCGATCCGGTAGAGCCAGGTGCGCAGCGACGCCCGGCGGTCGTCGAACTGGCCGTAGGAGCGCCAGGCCCGCAGGAAGGTCTCCTGGACCAGGTCCTCCGCGTCGTGCACCGAACCGAGCATCCGGTAGCAATGCGCCAGCAGCTCCCGCCGGAAGGGATCGGTCTGCCGCGCGAACTGATCGCTGGCGCTCATTGGCTCACCCCTTGGGGCGCGGACCCTACCAGCCGCGCCGCGTCCGCTCATTCTCTGCCCGCCGGCTGGAGCTCCGCATTCCGGAGCCGCCCGGCCGCCGCGCCCACGACGTGCCGGCCGGGGGTCCACAGGCCGGCGACCGCGGCCACCAGCGACAGGCCGGCCGCGACGCCGATCGCGGGTGCGAACCCGTTGCTGAATGCCTGCGCCGAGGCGTAGCCGCCGCTGCCGGCGAACACCGCGGCCAGGATCGCGATCCCGAAGGTCCCGCCGAGCTGGCGGAGCGTGTTGAAGGCGCCGGAGGCCTTGCCGATGGCGGCGCGCGGCACCGAGCCGATGACGGAGTTCTGGGCGGCCGGCATCGCCATCGAGACGCCGCTGCCGGCCAGGACCAGCGGCGGGATCATCGCCGGGTAGGGGAGGCCCGGCCTGGCGATCAGCGCGATCCACGCGAACCCGGCGGCTTGCAGGAGCATCCCGCCGACGATGAACGGCCGCTCGCCGACCCGGTTGACCAGGGCGCCGGCGATGGGCGCGACCACGAACAGGGTCACGGTCCAGGGGGCCAGACGGAGCCCGGCGCCCAGGGGGCCGTAGTGGAGGGTGGTCTGGAGAAACTGCGCGAAGAAGAACGCCGCTCCGAAGATCGACCCGAACAGCAGGAAGCTGGCGGCGTTGCCCGACGAGAACGCGGCCGAGCGGAAGAACCGCATCGGCAGCATCGGCTCGCGGGCGCGCAGCTCCCAGGCGACGAACGCCGCCGCCAGGACCGCCCCGGCCGCCAGCGACCCGACCACCTCAGGGCTTCCCCAGCCGGCCGCGTTGCCGCGCACCAGCCCCCACACCAGCCCGAGCGCGCCGCCGGTCACCAGTGCCAGGCCACCGAAGTCCAGGCTGGTGTCGGTTCCGCGGCTCTCCTCGATCCGGTTCAGGATCAGCGGGATGACCAGCAGCCCGATCGGGACGTTCAGCCAGAAGATCCACTGCCACGCCAGGCCCTGCGTGACCGCGCCACCGACCATCGGGCCGCCGAGCGTCGCCAGGCCGGTGACGCTGCTGAACAGCCCCAGCGCCCTGGCCCGCCGCTGCGGAGGGAAGGCCGCGCTCAGCAGCGCCAGCGCGTGGGGCATGGTCATCGCCGAGCCGGCGCCCTGGACGGCGCGCGCGGCGATCAGCCAGCCGATGCCCGGCGCCAGCGCGCACGCCACCGAGGCGGCCGTGAACAGGCCGATCCCGGTGACGAACAGGCGCCGCCGCCCGAACCGGTCGCCCAGCGCGGCGGCCGTCATCAGCAGCACGGCGAAGCTGAGGGTGTAGGCGTTGACCGTCCACTCCAGCTCTTCGATCGATGCGCCGAGGTGCACCCGGATCGTGCTCAGGGCGGTGGTCACCACCATGGTGTCCAGCATCACCATCAAGGACGCCACCGCCGTCAGCGCGAGCACCCAGCGCTGCGCCGACGTCGAGGACGTCTGTCCCAGGTTGCGTTCCACCTGACCTCCCGGTTGCGGGTTCGCGAATGCCCACCCGTACATACCGAGCGGCCGGTGGAAACTCATCGGCCGGTGGCGCCCTACCCCAGGTGCTGGACGAACCAGGAAGCGGCGGCGGCGCTGGCCCTGTCGAAGTCCTTGACGTAGGCGTCGAAGTGGCCGCCCGGGAGCAGCTCCAGCCGTTTCGGCTCGCGTGCCCGCTGGTAGGCCTCCAGGGCGAGGTCGGACGGCGTCAGGTGGTCGCCGGCGGCGACGACCATGAGCAGCGGGGTCGGGCTGATGCGCTCGAGGTAGGCGCCCGGCTCGTACTCCATCAGCATCTCGACGGTCCGCAGGGTGACCTCGTTCTTCCAGGACGGCGCGCGGGTCTTGCCGGTCTCGCTGAACCACTCCCAGGAGTCGGGCGTCGGCAGCGACGAGACGGCCATCGGGTCGGGATCGACGACGGGGATCATCCCCGGCGGCTCACCCCGGTAGCGGGCGGCGCGGTCCTGGTCGAACAGCGCGCGGTTGGCGCCGAGGAAGTCCTGACGCACCAGGCGCTGGATGTTGCGGAAGCCGCTGACCAGCGGCACCTGGGCGACGACGCAGCCGATCCGCTTGTCGATCGCGCCGAGCGCCAGCACGTGGCCACCGCTGTAGCTGGACCCCCACACGCCGATGCGGCCCGGGTCGACCTCCGGGCGCGTCTGCGCATAGGTGATCGCGTGGCGGTAGTCGCGCACCTGCGCCCAGGGGTCGATCTCCTGCCGCGGCTCGCCGTCGCTGGCGCCGAAGTTGCGGTTGTCGAAGACCAGCGCGCCCAGCCCTGCGGCGGCGAATACCTCCGCGTAGCTGTCGAGATACATCTCCTTGACGGCGGAGAAGCCGTGGGCCATGACGACGGTGGGAACCGGCCCGGTGGCGCCGTCGGGCAGGTACAGCCAGCCTCGCAGCGTCACGCCCTCCGCGTCGAATTCGATGTCCTGCCGCATCGCAGTCTCCTCCCAGCGCGGTCAGCTCGCGGGCTGCAGGGTGTAGCGGACGGTCTGGACGCGGATCATGCCGTCGCGGAAGACGAAGGGGTCGATGCCGTCCTCCACCCGATTGCCGCCTCCCTCGGCACCCAGTGCCTGCGCGTGATGGCCGAAGACCTCCTGCGGGCTCCGCGTTGCCATCTGGCCGCCTCCTCTCGCTCGCCGATCGCTGGCAGCCTGATCCGCTGATCTCAGCAGATGCGCCGCCAGCGCACAAGCAGGGGCCCGCCGGGCCAGGACCCGGCGAGCAGGGCGGAGACGGTGATGATCCAGCCGATGCCGACGAAGCCGAGCGTCCCGACGTTGAGCGGGCCCAGCAGCCACTCACCGGCTGCCGATCGAGACGCCGAGCGCGATCAGGCTGGGGCCGAGGACGAGGGTGAGGATCTGCTTCGGCCCGATCCGTGGAGCCTTGAACACCTCCTCTGGTGTGGGCAGGTCCACGACCTCCAGCGGTGGACCGCTGCCGAGCCGGTAACCAACTGCGCCAGGTTGGGACGTAACGCTGTCCATGCAGCACCTCCGATGCGAGTGAGGCTTCGTACGCCCGCTCAGCGCCGCTTGGGGCGGGTAAGGCGGGCGACGTCCGACACCGGCCCGAGGTGGCCGAGCTTGTCGGGGTTGACCACCGACCGGATGCCCCGGACGCGACCCTCGGCGATGTCCAGGGCGATCACGTTGATCACCTGGCCCTTGGCGTCCAGGCCGATCCCGCCCGGCTGCCCGTTCACCTGGATCGGCCGGACCCGCGCGCCGAGCTGCTCGGCGCGCGTGAACAGACCGAGGAGCAGCCGCGCGATGCGCTCCCGCCCGGCGAGCGGCTCGGGGAACGCCTGCGCCTTCCCGCCGCCGTCGCCGACGAAGGACACGTCGGCGGTCAGCAGCTTCAGCAGCCCGTCCATGTCGCCCTGCTCGCAGGCGGCGAAGAAGCGGCGCGCCAGCTCGTCCCGCTCGCCGCTCGAGGGCTCGAACCGGGGCCTGGAGGCCTCGATGTGGCGGCGGGCCCGCGCGAAGATCTGCCGGCAGTTCGCCTCGCTCTTGTCGACGATCTGGGCGATCTCGTCGTAGCCGTACTCGAACACCTCTCGCAGCAGGAACACGGCCCGCTCCACCGGGCTGAGGCTCTCGAGCAGGACCAGGAAGGCCATCGACAGCGACTCGGCCATCTCCGCGTGCTGGGCCACGTCCGCCTCCGTTTCCGCCACGAGCGGCTCGGGGAGCCACGGCCCCACGTACGCCTCGCGGCGGCTCTTGCGGGCGCGGAGCTGATCGATCGCCAGCCGCGTGGTCACCGCGGCCAGGTACGCCTTCGGGGACTCCACCTCGGCGCCGGCCGTCAGGGCGCGGTGCCACCGCAGGTAGGCCTCCTGCACGACGTCCTCGGCCTCCGCAACGCTCCCGAGCATCCGGTAGGCGATCGAGAACAGCAGGGGCCGCAGCTCCGCGTGGATCTCGCCCGCGTCGTCCATCTCTGCCCGATGCCTTTCCATGCCGACCATGAAGACGTACGACCCGCCGGCCCTGTGACAGGTCGCGGACGCCGAGTGTCACACAGGTACCCGCGTCCCCGTCACGAGGTGCAGACGAGATCGAACGAGGAGGCGACCATGAGAGTGTTCGTGGCGGGCGCCACCGGCGCAATCGGCAAGCCGTTGGTCCCCATGCTGGTATCGGAAGGGCACGAGGTCGTGGCGATGACCCGCTCGGCGCGCAAGGCCGACCAGCTCGAGGCGGGCGGCGCCATCCCTGCCGTCGCGGACGGCCTGGACCGGCGGGCGGTGGTGGACGCGGTGGTCGGGGCCAAGCCCGAGGTGGTCATCCACCAGCTCACCGCCCTGACCGGCTTCCGCGACATGAAGCACTGGGACCGGGAGTGGGTGCAGACCAACCGCCTGCGGACCGAGGGGACCGATCATCTGCTGGAGGGCGCCAGGGCCGCCGGCGCGCGGGGGTTCATCGCGCAGAGCTACGCCGGCTGGCCCTACGCTCGGGAAGGCGGACCGGTCAAGAGCGAGGACGAGCCGTTCGACCCGGACCCGCCGGCGGAGATGCGCCCCACCCTGGAAGCCATCCGCTACCTCGAGGACAAGGTGCTCGGCGCGGAGGGCCTGGAGGGGACCGTACTGCGCTACGGGAGCCTGTACGGGCCGGGGACCTCGATGGCGCTGGGCGGGGACATCGTCGAGATGGTCCGCGCCAGGAAGTTCCCGCTGGTCGACGGCGGCTCGGGGATCTGGTCCTTCATCCACGTCGACGACGCGGCCTCGGCCGCCCTTGCCTGCGTGGAACCTGGCAAAGCCGGCCTGTACAACGTGGTCGACGACGAGCCCGCGCCGGTCTCGGTGTGGCTTCCCGAGCTGGCCAGGGCGGTCGGCGCGAAGCCGCCGAGGCGGCTGCCGGCGTGGCTGGCAGGTCTGGCCGTCGGCCCGGTGGGCGTCTCGATGATGACCCGGGTGCGGGGCGCGTCCAACGCCAAGGCCAAGCGCGAGCTGGGCTGGCAGCTGCGCTACCCGAGCTGGCGCGAAGGCTTCCGCAGCGGCCTCGGCGACCGGGCCTGACCCGCCATGGGAAGATCCCGGCATGATCGATCCGGGGCTGGGTGGCCGGGTGGCGCTGGTCACCGGCGTCCCGTAGGGTCGCGGGCATGCTGACGCCGGTCGAACCTCCACCGGAGCCGTCCGAGACGCTCGCGGACCCCCGCGAGCTGCTGGTCGGCTACCTCGAGTTCTACCGGGACGCGATCCTGCGCAAGCTGGACGGCATGCCCGACGAGGAGCTGCGGCGCAGCAGGCTGCCGTCGGGCTGGACGCCGCTGGAGCTGCTCAAGCACCTTGCCGGCGTCGAGCGGCGCTGGTTCCGCTGGGGCTTCGCCGCCGAGCGGCTCGACTCACCCTGGGTGGAGGGCGGCCCCGGCGACCCGTGGCGGGTCGGCGCCGAGGAGAGCGCCGACGACGTCAAGGCGCTGTTCCTCGACGAGTGCGCCAGGTCGCGGTGGATCGTCGCCGGCGCGCGGCTCGACGACCAGGCCGCGATCGGCGGGCGCTTCGGCCCGGACGACCCGCGTCCAACCCTGGCCTGGACCCTGTTCCACGTGCTCCAGGAGTACACGTGGTCCGGGAGCTGGCCGACGGCACCGTCGGCGAGTAGGCGCCTGCGGATGGCGGCCGGCTCAGCGGACCGCCAGGGCGCGGCGGGTGGCGCGGGTGCGGGTGACGGCGAGCGTCAGGGTGGCCAGGATCGCCAGCCCCCAGCCGGCGGTGGCGCCGACCAGCGCTGCCCGCTGCGGGAGGCGCTGGAGCAGGCCCACCAGGAAGGACCCGGGTGCCCGGCGGCCGCTGGCCGCCACGGTGTGCAGCACGGCCGCCAGGCCCTCGCTGATGCCCTCGGCGTGCGCCAGCTCCAGGGCCAGCCACGGGACCGCCACCACGGCCATGCCGTCGCCCACGCTGGAGACCAGGTTGCCGATGGCCAGACCTCGAATCCGGCGATCGGGAGCAGGCGCACATACGGCACGGGCATGGGCGAACCGTACGACCCCAACCGAGGTTCAGGTCAACCGGGGCTGAGCAGCCGGTCGCGGAGCGCCGCCAGCTCGCCGTCGCCGAGGCCGCCAGCCCGCACCGCTCCGGAAATCACCCTCGGGGGGTGATGCGGGCTCGCTCCATCACCGGAGAACGTGCGGAGCGAGCGCCGGGTTTCCCGCGCTGCTGTCGTGATTCGCGGCATTCGTGCTGCCTCGGCTGCCCGCTCCGCGGTCCAACGGTCCCGAGGCGGAGGGGGGCGTTGGTCCCTGGACCGGGTCGACA
>WNFV01011407.1_pt1 | contig 31076 bp, 24 predicted proteins | sample 5400101 | NCBI WGS metagenome assembly WNFV01 (sample SAMN13153361, study PRJNA577476) | soil metagenome | isolation source: 115 cm soil or saprolite under grassland replicate 1 | place: USA:California | collected 2016-06-15 | reverse complement strand
TGCCCCGCGCACCGCAAGCTGTAGACCAAAGGTCTCGCCTTCATACCGCTCCAGATGCTGATAGTGATTGATCAGCAGAATCTGGTTGCGCGCCGCAATCCCAAATACCGTGAGAAAGCCGACCAGCGAACCGAGCGAGATCACATCGCCGGTAAAGTAGGCCGCCAGCAGCCCGCCCACCAGCGCCGAGGGCAAAGTCAAGAAGCCGAGCACCGCCACGCGCAAGTTCCCAAAGGACCCCAGCAGGATGAGGAACACACCGATCGCCGCGGCGATCGCAAAGAGCAGCAGGCGGCTCTGAGCGGCCTGCCGCTCGGCAAACTCGCCGAGCACCTCGGAGTGGTACCCGAGTGGGAATGGAACTCGATCGAGGCGACTATTGACCTCGGCCATGACCGCTGAGAGATCGCGTCCCTCCACGTTGGCGCTCACGTCGATGCGCCGCGAGGCATTGTCGCGATAGATAACGCTCTGAGCCGGCGCAATCCGCACGGCGGCCACATCGCCCAGACGCACATGCCCGCCGTTGGGCGTGTCGATCGGCAGATCGCGAATACTGGCCAGGCTGCTGCGCGTTGCGGGCGTGCTCCACACGTTCACATCATAGGCCTTTCCATCTCTGAAAAGGTCGCCGACTTCTTCGCCCGCCATCAAAGTCGCCGATGCCCGCCGCACATCGCCGGGTTTAAGGCCGTACTGCTGGGCTTTGGCCAGGTCGACCTCGACCTGGATCTGGGGCACCTCGGATTGGAGTTGCACATGCAGATCGACGATGCCGGGAATATCCTTCAGGGCCTGCTCCACCTCATCCGCCTTGCTATGGATGCCCTTCAAGTCCGGCCCAAAGATGCGAACGACAAAGGTCTCGCTCGATCCCGACAGCACCTCGTCGATGCGTTCGTTGAGGTAGGTCTCCACATTGTGAAACAACCCAGGATAGCTGTTAACTACCTCTTCGATCGCGGCCACCGTCTTGTTATAGTCGACCGAAGGATCGACGCTGATCCACATCTCGCCGAAGTTGACCCCGTTGATCTCCTCGGCCAACAGGGCTTGCCCAATGTGAGCGCCAAAGTTGCGCACTCCCGGGATGGCTCGCAGTTCGCGACTGACCTTGGTCACGATCCGCTGCTCTTCCACAACCGAGGTGCCGGGCTTGGTGATCCAGTGCATCAAGAAGTCGCGCTCCTTGAATTGAGGAAACAGTGACTCGCCCAACAACGGAAACACCGCCAGACCGACCACCATGATCACGGCGGTGGCGACGAACACCGGGCCTGGGCGCTGGACGATCCGTGTCAGCACCGACGTATAGATGCCCTGGAGCCAGCGCACCAGCACTGGCTCGCGACGCTCGATCGGCGCTTTCGCCAGCAGCAGCAGGCACAACGCCGGCGTAATCGTCAACGCAACCAACATGGACAGCAGCACCGCCAATCCATAGGCGATCGCCAGCGGCTGAAAGAACGCGCCCGACAGCCCGCCGATAAAAAAGATCGGCAGCAACACCACCGCATCGATCAGGGTTGCATGAATGATCGCCTGGCGCACTTCGAGCGATGCCTCGAGAATGATGCTCGCCGTCGATTTGGTGCTGCCCTCCTTGCGGTATTGGCGCAGCCGGCGCACGATGTTTTCGACGTCGATAATCGCATCGTCGACGACCACCCCGATCGCGATCACAAACCCGGCCAGAATCATCGTATTGATCGTCGCCCCATGTAGGTAGAGCACAACGCCACCTGCGATCAGCGATAGTGGGATCGCGATCAGGCTGATCAGGGCGGTGCGCCACTCAAACAGGAATGCGGCCAGCACCAGCATCACCAGCACGCACCCGAGGATCAGCGCCCTGGTGAGATTGTCGAGCGCGACCTGGATGAAGTCCGCCGGTCGAAAGATCGTCGGGTCCATCTCGATACCGGGCAAACCTGGGCGTAGCTCGGCCAGCGCCTCTTCCACTCCGTGTGTCACATCGAGCGTGTTCGCCCATGGAAACTTCGCGACGACCAGCATGAGGCCCGAGCCGTCGTTAATGATCGCGTCCCCGAACAGCGGCCAGGTACCGTCTTTCACGTCGGCGACATCGGCCAGGCGTAGCGACGTGCCATCGCTGTTCTTTTTGCCGCCCTTGATCGTCACTTGTCCCAGGTCATTCGAAGTGACGATCGACGAGACCGGGTGGATGGTGAGCCGCTGATTGGGGGTCTCTAGGAATCCGCCGGTGCCGATCGTCGCTCCGTTGGAAAAATATAAGATCCCCACATCCAGGGCGTCCGAGGTGGTCTCCATGACCTGGTCAAGCGCCACATCATGGGCGCGCATCCGTTCCGGATCGACCAGCACCTGTGGGATCTTGATCCGCTCGCCCCAGATCATCACATTGGCCACGCCGGGGACGCGCAGTAAGCGCGCCCGAATCGTCCAATACGCGATCATCGACATATCGGTCAGGGGCACGGTCTTCGAGGAAAGCCCGATCTTCATGACCCGCCCGACGCTCGACACGGGCGGCATAATCACCGGCGGGGCCGCCCAGGTTGGCATCCTGGCGAGCACGGCATCAAGGCGCTCCTGCACCAGCTGCCGGGCCCGCAGCTCGTCGGTGCCGGGCTTGAACAACAGCTCGATCGACGACAAGTCGGGTATCGACTTGGAGCGCATAATATCGAGCCCTTCGACCCCGCTGAACGCCTGCTCCAGCGGAACAGTGATCAGCGACTCCACTTCGTCCGCCGAGAGACCCAAGCTAGGGGTCTGGATCTCCACACGTGGCGGTGCGAACTCGGGAAACACGTCCAGCGGCGTTCTGGGCAGCTGAACCATGCCAAAGACCATGAGCGCTGCGGCGATAACAAGCACAATGAACCGCAGCTTCAGGCTCGTTCCAACGATCCACCGTATCATGGCTGAAGCCCTCCTCGGGTTGTCATTCTTCCTCGAACTCGGACTCGGCGCCGTACAGCTCCGCCACCCCGACGGTTACAACGGCGCTGCCGGCCGGGAGAGCATCCGATAGAAACGCCTGGTCGCCCTTGATATCATCGACAGTGATTGGATGCCGGACGAAGGTGAGCGGTTCTGGGTTGAGATATACCCAGGTAGCGCCTTCCGTGTCGTAGATGACCGACGCGTAGGGGATGACCGTTCGCTTGGCCCCGTTGAGCTCCGCGTCATGAACCTCCGCGGTCTGAAGGTCGAGCCGTTTGGCGGCGTCCTCAGTCAATGTCTCGCGCGTAGGCTCCGCACCCGTGAGCTGCTCGACCGTGACAGCGTGGTTTTCTTCGGTAGCCGTGTCGGCTGGAGCTGATCCGCACGCCGAAAGGAGGAGACAGGCCAATAGCAGAGCCACAACCATCCAGCGATAATGCTTCTTCATGGATTCCTCCTGGTTAGTGCTTGTAATTTGACATGGTGGGTGGGGTTTTGGGGAGGGCAGCCCTCCCCATGCCCCGCCTTCCCTAATCGCCGCCGAGAGCGGGCGCTTCCGACCTGCCGCCAATCACGTCCCGCTCAGCTGGAGCAAGATCGAGCTCCTGTACAGAGCTAACCCGCAGGCTCAAATACAGCGCGGGCAGGATGTACAGGTTGAGCAAAGTCGCCGTGACCAACCCGCCCAGAATCGCGATCGCCACCGGGCGCACGATCTCAAGGCCCGGAATATCGCCCAGGAACAGTGTGGGCAGCAGGGCCAGGCCGATCGCGAAGGTCGTCATCAGGGTTGGCGCCAGCCGTTCGCGCGCCCCGCGCAAGGCAAGCTCTACACCAAAGGGTTCGCCTTCATAGCGTATGAGATGGCGATAGTGCCTGATCAGCACGATCTGGTTGCGCGCCGCGATCCCAAACACCGCGAGCAAGCCGGCCAGCGTACCGAGCGAGATGCTGCCTGCATTTGCTTGAGGCGGCTATCGACGTCGGCCGCGACGGCGCCGAGATCGCGACCCTGCACGGTGGCCGTAACGTCAAGGTAGCGCCGTACCGCGTCATGGCGGATGATGCTCGCGGAAGACACAATCCGCACCTCGGCCACATCGCCCAAGCGCACCTGCTCGCCGCTGGGCGTGTCGATCAGCAGATCGCGGATACTGCTCAGGCTGTGGCGCGTCTCGGGCGTGCTCCACACCACCACATCGAACACCTTCTGTTCCTCGAACAGGTTCCCGACCTGCAGCCCCGACAGCAAGGTCGCCGCCGCCCGGCGCACATCGCCGGGTTTGATACCGTAGTGTTCGGCCTTGGCCAGATCGACCTCGACTTCCAGGTTTGGCTGCTGAACCGGTAGATTGATACGCGAACCGGCGATGCCGTTGATCCCCGTAATCGCCTTCTTTACCTGCTCGGCCGAGCTGCGCAGGCCATCCGTCGTATCGCCATAGACGCGCACGACCAGCGAGTCGTTCGGTTGCGCCGCCAGCGCGCTGCTGGTCTCGTTCAGATAGGTCTGCAGATCGTGATGGATGCCGGGGTAGTTACCGATCGCACGTTGGACGGCAGCTGTGGTCGTGTCATAGTCCGCCGCCGGGTCGATGCTGACCCACAGCTCGGCCGAGCTGACGTTGACGACTCGATCGCCCTGCACCGCGCGCCCGACGTGGGCGCCGACACCGCTGACCCCCGGAGTGGACCGCAGATCGCGGCTGACTCGATCCGAGATCCGGCTCATCTCCGGCTGCGATATCCCGGGGGCGCCATTCAGGTGGATCAGCAGGTTGCGCTCCTTGAATGAAGGCAGCAGCGACTGATTGAGGAATGGCACAATCGCGAGGCCGACGACCGTGAGGATGGCGACGGCGGCGAGCATCGAACGGGGGCGCTGGATGATCCGCGCCAGCCCGCGCTCGTAGCCGCGCTGGAGCCACCCCACCAGCGGCGACGCGTGGCGCTCGACTGGCGTGTTGGCCAATAGCAGCAGGCACAGCGCCGGTGTGAGGGTCAGCGCGACCAGCATGGATGCCAGCAGCGCCAACAGATACGCGAGCGCCAGCGGCTGCACGAACGCCCCCGCCAGGCCCTCGATGAAGAAGACCGGCACTATCGCCAGCACCAGGATCAGTATCGCGTAGAACATGGCGCCGCGTATCTCGAGCGCGGCATCAAGGATGATCGACGCGGTCGACCTGTCGAGCCCGACATGGCGTGCCTCCCGCAGCCGCCGCATGACGTTTTCGACGTCGACAATCGCGTCGTCGACCACCACCCCGACGGCGATCAGGAGCCCCGCCAGCACCATCGTGTTGAGGGTCGCCCCGCGCAGGTAGAGCACCAGGGCGCCGGCGATCAGCGCGGACGGGATGGCGATCAGGCCGATCAGCGCCGCGCGCCAGTTGAATAGCAAGGCGCCGAGCACCAGCACCAGCAGCACACAGCCGATGATCAGCGCCAAGGCGAGATTGCCGATCGCCTGCTCGATGAAGCTCGCCGGCCGGTAGATCGAGCTGTCGATCGTGATACCCGTCAGGCCTGGCTGCATCGCCGCGAGCGCCTCGTCCACCCCGCGCGTCACGTCCAGGGTGTTGGCGCCGGGGAATTTCTCGACCACCAGCAGGATGCTCGGTCCATCATTTGTGAGCGCGTCGCCAATCAGCGGTTGATGATCTTCCACCACGTTGGCCACATCGCCCAGGCGCAGCGTCGAGTCCTCAACCGGCACCTGGGACAGACCCTCGGCCGTGATAATCGGCGAGATATGCCGGATGCCAAGCCGTTGTTGGGCGGTATCGATGAACCCGCCTGTGCCGGGCGTCGATGCCTCCACAAAGCTTAACGACGATACCCAGAGTGAGTTCGCGGTGGTTTCGAGAACCTGCAGCAGCGAAACCTTTTGATCCTTCAACCGTTTCGGATCGACTTGCACCTGCAGCTGCCGGTCGCGCTGGCCCCAGATCGCCACATTGGCCACGCCGGGGACGCCCATCAAGCGCGGCACAATCGTCCAGCGCGCCAGCACGCCCATCTGGATCAGGGAAACGTCCTTCGACGACAGCCCGATCATCATGACCCGGCCGGTCGACGACATGGGCTGGAGCATGGTCGGCGGTTTTGACACATGTGGCAGCGCAAACGCCTGGGCCATGCGTTCGGTCACCATCTGCCGTGCCCGGACAAGGTCGGTTCCGGGATCGAAGGTCATGAGGATCGAGGAGAGGCCGGGGGCCGATTTGGAGTGGATGGTCTTGAGCCACGGCACCCCGTTGAGCAAATCCTGCTCCATCCCAAGTGTAATGAGTTGCTCGACCTCCTCGGCGGAGAGGCCGAGAGCTTCTGTCTGAACCTCGACAGCCGGCGCGTTGAACTCGGGCAAGACGTCCACCGGCATGGCGCGCAGCTGGATGATACCTACGACCAGCAGCCCCACCGCAAGCGCGACGACTAAGAGCCGAGACTTCAGACTCGCCCCAATGATACTTCGCATCGGAAACCTCCCTGTGCAATGATTTGCCAGCCCTAAACACGATACGGAACATCCCTAGTGCAGCCTAGCTGAAATCCATTTCGGGTTTGCAACGGACCACCGACCACCGACCGCCGACCACCCGCAGGTCGTCCGTCGTCCGTCGTCAGTGGTCGCAACCAGCAATGTATATCTGCCGACGTGTACTAGGTTTCCAACCGATCACGTTTCACCTCCATCACGAACAGCATACAAGATCGCCAACAGGCGCTCCGGTGGATCACCTTTGCTGACGAACGCGTCAACACCGGCGTCCAACGCCGCCCGACGCGCCTCTGGCCGACCGCTCAGCGCAATCACGATCGTCAGGTGGCCACCAGAATGCAGTGCAGAGAGCAGATTGGTGGCTTGCAACCCAGGCAACTCCCAGTCAAGGAGCACCACATCTGGCTGGACCGCCGCCTCCTGGGCCAGTAGCGCGCTGGCTTCAGCGACCTCGCCAACCACACTCATTCCCAGCTCCTGGTCCAGAAGAAACCGCAGCGCTGAGCGCACCTCTGCCTGCTTATCCGCCAGCAGAATGTGCATATCTTTTCTTCGCTAAATAAGTGGAATATCTTCGACCATAGCATAGAGCAAAATCCCCCCACATGCATTGGGCATGTGGGGGGATTTTGCTGTAGCCGACCGGGCAGATTTTGGATTGGCCAACTGGCTAGATGCAGGGCTGGTCAACCGGCCAGGTCTTGCTATGGTCGTGCAATCAGGCGCTGCTCGACCGCCATGGCAACCGCCTCGACCCGGCCGGCGACCTGCAGTTTGGCGAGGATGTTGCTGACGTAAAATTTGACGGTCGAGTGGCTTACGACCAGCTGCTTGGCGATCTCGCCGTTACTCAACCCCTTAACCAGCAGCGCTAGCACCTCACGCTCGCGCACAGTCAAGTCGTGGCCGGGCGCGGCAGGGTGGGCGATACCATACATCAATGCCTCGGTTATCTCCGGGGCAAGCGTCGCGCGCCCGACATAGGCGGCACGCACAGCATTGGCCAATTCGTCGGCCGTCACATTCTTGAGCAGATAGCCGATTGTTCCGGCCTGCAGCACCGACTGCACCAGTTCATGCTCGCGAAAGCTGGTCAGGGCGATCACCTGAATATGCGGGAACGCCCGGCGAATCGCGCGCGTAGCGGTGGCGCCATCCATACCCGGCATCATCAGATCCATCAGCACGACATCCGGCTGCACCTGCTCGCACAAGCGCAGCGCCTGCTGGCCGTTGGACGCCTCACCAACCAACTGAAGGTCGTCGAAGACCTGTAGGAAAGCCGCGAGCCCGCTGCGCACGACCGCATGGTCGTCGACAATCAGCACGCGAATAGCGTCTAACTCACTCATATACACCGCTCCTTGAAAGGGCTAACGATGGTTGAGCGAGTATCGCTTGTCGCTCATTTGCTTCTCCATCTACCATACCTCCACGTGCCCAAACGATCGCGACTTGGGCGCCAGCCCCCGGCTGGCTTATAATCCGCAGAGCGGCGCCAAGGGTTTCGGCACGCTCGCGCATGATACTCAGCCCCAAATGCCCCGGCGCGACATTGATCGGGTCGAAACCCCACCCATCATCGCTGATGCGCAGTTCTATCGCGTCGGCCCGGCAGCAGAGCCACACGGCTACCTGGCTGGCGTTGGCGTGGCGAGCAACGTTGTTCAGCGCTTCCTGGGCGATCCGATACATCGCAACCTGTACGTCGGGCGGCAAAACACACTGCCCATCGACCGTCACAGTGATCGGCACGCGCGCCCGGCCGCTGATCGCCTCGGCCAGCAGGCGCAATAGCTCGCCGAGCTCCACCTCGGCTAACGCTGCCGGGCGCAGCTCCAGGAGCAGCGCGCGCATTTCGGCCAACGCGCCGCGGGTCAGCAGGCGCAGCTCGTCCAGGCGGCGGCGCCCCTCCTGCTGATCGCGTTCCCACAGGCGCGGGAGTACATCCGCGATCAGGCAGGTCGAGAAGAGCGTCTGGGTCACTGCATCGTGCAAATCGCGCGCCAGACGACTCCGCTCGGCGGCCACGGCCATGCGCTCGGCCTGGGTGCGCAGCCGGGCGTTCTCGATCGCCAGCGCGGCTTGATCGCCCAGGGCAACCGCTAACTCGGTCTCTTCTCTGGTGAACTCGTGCGGCTGATAGTAATAGAGGGCGATCGCTCCATAGATGTCATCTTTGATCATTAGCGGCACGCCGAGCACCGCCCCATAGCGGCGGAACAGCGCTGTTAGGCGCGCCGATTGTTGGGCATCCAAAACTGGATCGTGCGCCTCCGCGCGATCGGTGAGTACATGCGAGGCAACCACCAGTTGGCGGTTCAGCACCGCTTTGCCCAGCGACCCCCACCCAACCGGGATGGTTGTAGCCACGTCGTCGGCATGCAACCCACGTGCCACCTGAGCGGAGAGCAGGCCGCCGGGTTCCTGCAGATGATAGACGACGCCGGCGTCGGTGCCCAGCAGCCGGCACGCCTGAGCGAGGATCGAATCCAGGATCTCATCCAAGGGGCGATTAGAGTTGAGGATGGTCAGGATGTCGCGTAAACCTTCGGCGACCTGCCGGCGGCGTTCGATCTCATGCGTACGCTCCTCAACACGCGATTCCAGCGTCAGGTAGGCCTGCATCCGCTCGCTGATGTCACGAACAATCCCCTCGATCGCCACCAGGTTGCCTTCTGGATCATAGATCATCACCCGCTGCTGGTTGGTCCAGATCACCGTTCCATCCTTATGCAACCAGCGCACGGTCAATGGCACAGTCGCGTCTGAAGGATGGTTCGGAGAATCGATAAGTTCCTGGTCTTCGGGGTGAACGAGCTTGTAACCCAGATCTGGGTCGGCGTAGAAATCCTCCGGCCGATACCCGGTGATCACCATCGCCGCCGGGCTGACATATTCAAAACCCGGCGTCGGCAGGATGCGATAGCGGTAGATCATATCCAGCGCGTTCTCGGCCAGCCTGCGGAAGCGCGCCGCGCTTTCGCGCAGCGCATGGTCGGCACGTTTGCGCTCGACGATATCGCGGTTGATCATCAAGGCTGCCAGCAGAATCGCCAGAAAGCTGCCAAAGGTGATGCTAAGATTCACAGCCTGGTCTTTGGTAGCCGACTCATTGGTTTTCTGCTGCAACCGCTGATTTTCCTCGTCCTCCAGCTCGGCGATCATTTGTAGAATTTTGTCCATCGACCGTTGGCTTTGATTCACCAATGCTACCTGCACCAGCGGCTGCAATCCCACTTGCTGGCGCGAGTTGTGCAGCTGTGACATCGTGGCCTCTTGCGCGGCGATCAGCGGCGCAAGGTTATCGATCTTCCGCCGGAATACAGAATTATTCGCCGCTAACGCCCGCAGATCAGCCAGATCGCGATCGATCGTTTGAGTCAGCGCGTGATACGGCTGCGTATATTGCTGGTCGCCGGTGATCAGATAGCCCCGCTGGCCACTTTCGGCGTCCCTCAGCTGAGAAGAGATCTCGTCGAGCTTATCAAGCGCCAGATCGATCGGCGTATCATCCTGCTCGGTCTGGTCCAATTTGAGCGTCGTTTGATATGAGACCAGCCCGAGGATGAGCAAAAGCGCCAGCGCGAAGCCAAAGCCCGCGCCGACCTTCTTTTCGATCGTCCATTTTCTCTGGCGATCACGTTGCGCCTGCATACTCCACCTGCTACAAACATACCTGGGTTGAAGCATCCACCAAGGAATTCAGAACCGGGATTCGCCACAAATACCGGGTTGAAGTCCGACAAGCATGTTCGGATTGACACGGCGTCGATCTCGGCCATCCACGCAATTCGCCGATCACCAATAAACCGAGATGAAATCTTAATCTCACCGCTGCTGCCAGAAAGATGAAGCGCGCTATAATAGCTTTGATTTCGGACGTGCGAATCCAGACATTCCGGCGCCTCCAGCTTCGGATATGGATCGTGCTCGATAATCAGGCGAGAAGCGCCCTACACGCTTCTCGCCGATTTTGTTGCCACTAAGGCGGGTGGTTCCTCAAACAAAAAACACACCAACCATAGAGTATAGTCGGCGCGACCATACAATACAATTGGCGTGCTCTGAAGCTCAAGTGCGACATGGTGTAGAATGTTGCAGAACGCCTAACTATAGCAGCCTAGACTATCTATATGGTTTACCTAAGTATAACAGCTCAATTTGTCAATATCAAGGTAATAAATAGTAAAGATGCTAGTAGATGACTAAATTGTTATGTTAAGCCTTAAGCTATGGCACGGAACTTGCCATTATCATCGATATATCGCTGGAGGCGCTGTGAAGCCATCGCCCAAGGTCACGGCGCAGTCGCTGCTTGCCAAGCGGCACACCTTTTCATTCCGCTGCACACTCAGCTCTGCCGCGCGAGCACGGGCGCGATATGATCGCGAAAGAACAGCGTCCCAGCTGCCACACACAGCGGTATCGACAGCAGATTCACGAACGGAATGCTGACCAGGCCCAAGCAAGCCAGCCCAAAGCCGGCGCTAGCCGGCAGGCTGCTCCGGATCACCCCCAGCTTGGCGCGAAAGCTGAGCAGCCGGCGCTCCAGCGGATAATCGAAGAAATCCAGGCATGTGATCGTCGCGCCAAGCGCGATCCAGCCGGCGGTCGCCAGCAGCTGGCCGGCTACTGGTATCAGATTCAGCAGCAGCAGCAGCGCGCCGATCACCACTACCAGCAGCAGCTTGCGCAGCTCGAAGGCCAGCGCGCGAATCAGATCGCGCGAGGCGGCAGATAGCCCCGCGCCTTGTGCAAGCAACGGCTGGCCGCCACGCAGCAGCTCCAGCTCGGCCGACAGCCGCGTATACCACGGCGCTCCCAGCACCACGCCGAAGCGCACAAGCACAAAGCCGGTGGCGATCAGCAGGCCGACGATCAATAGCAAGCGCAACAGCGCGCCAAGCGCGGCCGCCCAGGCCGGCAACCCGGCCACGAAGCTGTCGATCGCGCTCAGCCCGGCGTACAGCAGCCCGGCGTACAGCGTCAGGCCGACCAGGAGATTGAGCAGCATCGGGATCAGCACATAGCGCCACAGCCGCGGCGCGCGCGCAAGCACTGATGCGGCATACAGCGGGTAGAGAGCGCCGGAGATAAATCGGTGCATGCTTACCTACCTTGCCTGAATCACATACGATCGTTCCAACAAGACGCCGGCAAAGGCGTGAGGGTTGCGGCCCATGATCGCGAGCAGGCCAGAGGTTGCACCTCTGGCCTGTCGCACTTGCGGGGATACGATGCACCGCCTACTAAGATTTGTTATAGATCCCGCGCGTGTCGCTCGACGTCGGAACATCCTGCTGATCGATGCGGCGCGGCGCGCCGGTGGCGGGCAAGCTGCCGCTCGACTGGCTGTTGAACTGGTCGCGCTGGGTATTCAGCCAGCTCTGGATTTTATCGCGATTGTTCCAGGCGTATAGCCCGCCGGCGACGAGCAGCGCCATCCATGCGCCCTTGCTCTTTGCGGCATTCATAACAAGCTCCTCCGTGGCCGGCCGCTCGATTGGAACGACCAGCGTATCCAGGCTGCACTCCTGGCGCCAGGTGCCAGGCTGCGCTCGATCACGACAGTATTGATTGCAGGATGCGTACCACGACAATGCTGGCCTTCCGAACAGCTTGACAAGCCAGACGCGCAGTGCTATTCTGGCACTATTCAAGGGATCTTCGGGGCAGGGTGCAACTCCCGACCGGCGGTGATGCTCTAGAGACTGGAGATTGGAGACTAGAGGCTGGTATTGAAACTAGCCCCTAGCCCCTAGCTCCTAGCCCCTAGCGACGAGCGCCGCGAGCCGCAAGGCAGACACTGGTGTGAATCCAGGGCCGACGGTCATAGTCCGGATGAAAGAAGATCCGCGAACACGACGAGCCTGTCGTTAGCGCCGCTGTAGGCGATGCTAACGGCTTCTTCGCCGCCGCCAGCTCACATCGCAGTGAGATGCGTGGTCATTTGGCGTTGCTCACATATTCGTGATCGTGCTGCCCCGAAGTCTGAGACTTCGGGGCTTTTTGTGTCTAGGTGAAATAATGAGACAACAATCACTGCCATATGTCCAAGGCCCGGCTCATCAGAATGCACCCAGCGCGCCGGCGCGCGCCGGCCGGGCGTTCTCGGCCGGCACTGGGCTGGCGCTGTCGCTGGGGCTGGCGCTGCTGGCCTGGAAGGCGCTGATCCTGCTGCGCGGTTACCCACCCTTTATCCTACCGGCGCCCGAGCTGGTCTTACAGCGCCTGATCGACGAGCTGGCCGGCGGCACACTACCCTACCATGCCGGTATCACGATCATCGAGTCGCTAGCCGGCTTCGGGCTAGCGCTGGCGGCCAGCATGGCGCTGGGCTACTTGCTGGCGCACGCGCCGCGACTTGAGCGCGTGCTGGCTCCGCAGCTGGCAGCAACCCAGGCAGTGCCGGTGGTGGCGATCGCGCCCCTGATCATCCTGTGGGTCGGCGCAGATATCCGCTCGAAGATCCTGGTGGCCGCGCTGGTAACGTTCTTCCCGATCCTCAGCAGCACGGTGGTGGCGCTGCGCGGCGTGCCGCGCGAGCTGATGGAGATGGCTAAGATCAGCGGCGCAAACCGGCGCCAGGTGCTCTGGCATGTCGAGCTGCCACTGGCGCTGCCGGGCATCTTCGGCGGTGTCAAGGCCGGCCTGGCGCTGGCCACCACCGGCGCAGTGGTCGGCGAGTTCGTCGGCGCGCGCGATGGCCTGGGCGCGCTGATCAACATCTCGCGCGGCCTGTTCGATACGCCGCTGATGTTCGCGGCCCTGATTACGCTAGCCGCGCTGACGCTTACATTCTACCTGGTAGCTGTGCTAATGACGGGCATGTTGCGCATTGCGCTCCTGCTGGCAGCCTGCGGCACGGCGGCCCCAGCCAGCAGCCCAACCCCGTCGACAGGCTCAACACAAGGCACTGCACCGGCGCCCGCGGCAAACCAGCCGCTGCGCGAGATTACAGTGGCGATGCCCTATATTCCAAATGTGCAGTTCGCGCAGTTCTACCTGGCCGATAAAAAAGGCTACTACGCCGCCGAGGGGCTGAAGATCAAATTCGACTATAACTTCGAGACTGATGTGATTCAGCGTATCGCGCAGGGCACCGTCCAGTTCGGTATGGCCGGCGGCGACTCGATCCTGCTGGCGCGCGCGCAGGGCCTGCCGGTGGTGACTGTGGCGACCAACAGCCAACACTTCCCGACCGTGTTCTTCAGCAAAGCCGACGCGAATATCAAAACGCCGGCTGACCTGAAGGGCAAGAGCGTGGGCATCCCCGGCCACTTCGGCGCCGCCTATGTCGGGCTGCTGGCGCTGCTGTACGCCAACCAGATCAAGGAGAGCGACCTGAATATCCAGGATATCGGCTTCGCACAAGTCGCGGCGCTGACCCAGGGCAAAGTCCAGGTCGCCAGCGGCTATGGCAACAACGAGCCGGTGCAGCTCGACCAGCAAGGAATCAAGGTCAATGTGATCAATGTCGCCGACTTCTACCCGCTGGCATCGGATGGCATCGTCACCTCCGAGTCGCAGATCAAGGATCAGGCGGCGATGGTCCACGGCTTCGTGCGCGCCACGCTGAAGGGCATGCAGGATGTGATCGCTAACCCCGACGAAGGCTTCCAAGCCGCGCTGGATGTTATCCCCGAGCTGAAGAGCGCTGATGCGAAGACCCAGGATCTGCAACGAAAAGTGCTGCAAGCGACACTGCCCTACTGGCAGAGCCAGCTGACCAAACAGCAAGGGCTGGGCTTCTCCGACATCAAGAGCTGGGAGGCCACGCACAAGTTCATGCGCGACAGCGGCCTGCTGAAGAGCGATGTGGATCTGAGCAAGGCCTTCACGAACGATTTCATCAAGTAGCGAGATACATGTATGCCAATCTCTGCCGTCCTGTTCGATCTCGACAACACGATCTACCCAGCCTCATCGGGCGTGATGAAGGGCATCGATGTTCGGATCACTGAATATGTCCAGAACCTGCTGGGGCTCGAGATCGAGCAGGCGCGGGAGCTGCGCCGGCACTACTACCGCACCTATGGCACTACGCTGAACGGACTCCAGCGCCACCATGGAGTGGATGCCGAGCACTACCTGAGCCACGTTCACGATCTGGCGATCGAGAGCTTCCTGACGTCGGATGCTGAGCTCGATCATCTGCTCAGCGAGCTGACGGCGACCAAAGCGATCTTCACCAACTCGCCGGCGGAGTACGCCCGGCGGGTGCTGCGGGCCATGAGCATCGAGCGGCACTTTGAGCATATCTTCGATATCCGCTTCTCCGGATTCCGGCCCAAGCCCGACCCAGTCGTCTACCAGAGCGTGCTGGACATGCTGGGTGTGGCCGGCGCCGCCGCCATCCTCGTCGAGGATAGCCCACAGAACTTGCCGCCAGCGCGCGCGCTGGGCATGACTACCATCCTGGTCGGCGAGCCATCCGACGCCGACAAGGCCCTGGCCGATTATGTGACACCGGATGTGCTGGCGGCGGTGCGGATCGCGCTGGAGCTGGTGTAGCCCCTACCCACCTACCGCACCACCAGCGGCAGCCGCACAAACCTGCTCGTACTTGTGACCTGGCCCTGTGCACCAATCAGCAGCACGAAGCTATATTTGCTGGCTAGCCCCAGCAGGTCGGCCACGCTCAGCGAGGCGCGGTAGATGCCAGGCCCGGCATAGGTATGCGGGGCGCTGGCCGATGTGACAATTTGGCCATCGCCAAAATCCCATTGGTAGCTCAGCGTGTCGCCGTCGGGGTCGGCCGCCTGCGCGATAGCGAACGCGGCGGCGAAGGGCGCCTGGCCCGGCACAACGCTGGCAATCGCAGCTGGCGGCCGGTTAACGTAGCTGGCAGTATACGTCAGCGGTGTCGTGCCGACCACGATCGAGCGAACGCGCGCCGGCTCGCCATCGGCCCAGGAGTTGAAGCCGCGGTGGTTCTGAATCTCGGGCGCGATCAGCTGGTGCGAGGAGCCGGCCATCACCGTGTGGCTGGCGGGTGTGGTCACGCCGCCGGTATCCAGCGCCAGCTGCGCGCCTTGCGGATCTGATTGAAGGCTCAGCGTGGTCGTGACCGGGCCGATCAGTACGCTGGCGGTATCCTGCAAGCCGCCCGCGTCGGTGGCGGTGAGCTGAAGCTCGATGTAGGCCAGGTCTTCGTGATCGGGCGCCGGGAACGAGCCGCCCACCACGCCGGCATAATCCTCGACGGTGTGAATGTGGCAGTCGGTTGGTGCGTAGCAATGATGCAGCAGCACCGTCCAGCTCAGCGCCGCCGCTGGTAGCGCGCCATCCTGCGCGTCGGTGGCGTGGCCCGCGAACCCAATTGGGTCGCCGACATGCCACTTCAGGCTGGCAAGCGGCGTATCGATCACGGCGTGCGGCGCGGTGTTGCCGGCCACAATCGCTACGCTGGCGGTACTGAATGCGCCGTTGCTATCGGTTACTTTCAGGCCGACGCTATAGCTGCCTACCTGCGTGTAGGTATGCGATGGCGTGATCGCGGTCGAGTCATCGTACTGCCCGTCGCCGTCGAGATCCCAGGCGTAGCCGATCGGGTTGCCGTCGGGGTCGCTCGATCCGCTGCCGTCGAAGGCGACCGTGAGCGGCACGCCGCCGCTGAGCGGGCTGGCATGGGCGCTGGCGATCGGCGGCTGATTGCCGGTGAAGTAGCGCACGCGGTAGATTGTGCCGGTCAGGTCGGCGTAGAACAGGTCGCCATTCGGCCCAACCCGCAGGCTGACCGGGCTGCCGATACCAGTGATAAACGGCGTGCGCGTGGCAGGGTCTGGCAAGCCATCAGTGCCTTTGAGCATCAGCCAGATACCGTGGCGGCTGTAGTCGGCGAAGAATAGCGCGCCGTTGTAGGCCGATGGGTACTCGCCGCTGGTGTAGAACGCCAGGCCGGTGATGGCCGAGGTGCATGGCGCGGTGTCGGTGCAGGTTTCGCCGGGCGCCAGCACCTCGCGATGCGAGTAGGTGTGATAGGGCGAGGTCATGGCGCTCGGCGTGCTGTAGAGCTGCTCGCACATCGTCACGTTCAGGCCATCGAAGGCTGGCTGGCGATTAGCACCCTCGTAGCACGGCCAGCCGAAGTTGAGCGGCGCCGCGCCGGTCGGGTCGGCCACGCGGTCGATCTCCTCGTACGCGCCCCAGCCGACATCGCCGATCCATGCCTCGCTGGTGCCGGGCCGGATGGTGAAGCGGAACGGATTGCGCAGCCCATAGGCCACGATCCGGCGCGCATTCGCATCGGCGCTGGCCGCCAGCTGATTGTTCGGCAGGCCCGCGCCGGTGGCTGGATCGACGCGAATCAGCGTCCCGCTCAGCACCCTCGGCTCGCCGGGAGCGCGGCGCGGGCTCTGTGAGCGCAGCGCGCCGCCCTCGGAGCTGGGCGACGAGAGCAGCACGCCCACGCCGCCCGGCGGGTCGCCACAGGGGTTGACCGGTGTGATCGATGTGTAGGTGGGATCTGTTAGCCCGATCTGGCCGTAATCGCCGCGGCTGGTGTTGGCGCCCTCGCCGGCACTAATATACAGCGCGCCATCCGCGCCAAAGGCTACCGTACCGATCGAGTGGCTGGTGAACTGCTGGCACCAATCTTCGATCAGCACCTGCTCGCTGCCGGTCATCACATTGCCGGCTGCACGCAGCCGCGCGAGCCGCCCACTTACCACACAGCCATTGGTGTTTACGCCCGGTGGATCGGGGCAGACATCATTCCAGCGCGGCGCCGTCCCGCCGATCGGCGCATCGTGGGTATACAACACATACACGTACGGATTGGTCGCGAAACTGGGGTCGAGCGCCAGGCCGAGGATGCCGTGGTCGTTCGGGCCTTTGTAGACCTCGGTGCTCAGATCGGCGAACAAGGTCGGCGTGGTGTCGGTCAGGCTGTCGAAGACTTTGATCAGGCCGGCTTTTTCAGCCACGAACACGCGACCATCGGAGGTGAACTGGAAATCGGTCGGGTTTTTCAGCCCAGTGATCACTGGCGTGACCTGAAAATTTGGTGGCGCGCTGGCGGCATAGCTCGCGGCCGGCGGGCCAAGCGCCGATATCTGCAGAAGCGCCAGAACAAGCGTGGCGATCAGGGCATAGGTACGGCGAGAACGTTGCTGCATTGTGGTGCTCCAAATGGTTCGGTTGTTCGTTACGCATTCACAGGACTTACACAGTCGTCGCCTGGCGGGAGGTTTGGAGGGCGTCGCCCGCCAAAGAACTCTTTTCGCCCACCAGCAGCGGCACAGCCGCTGCTGGTGGGCGAAAAGATTATTTTTCGGGGCCTGCGGCCCCAAACCCCACCTCTGGAGAAGTTTGGAGGAGCCACAGGCCCCGCAACCTTTCCCAATCGATATGTTTATCTCACAACGATAGGAACAAACATCGGCGGGGCGCGAAAGCTGGCCGTGTAGGTCGCGGCCGCCGCCGGCGTGGTGATCGCGTGGGTCGCCGCGCCACCATCCGACCAGCGATCGAAGCGGAAGGGCTGGCCGGAATCGCTTGTCTGGTCGACCGCGCCGAGATTCAGCGTGTAGCCCTGCCACGAGATCAGCGTGCGCGGCGCGGCGAACGTTTCGTCGTTTACCGTCAGCGCTAGCCCGGCCGGCGCGCTCGCCAGCGTGACATCCACCAGGTTCGGGCGCAGCTCGCGCGTGATCACGGTGGTCAACCCCTGCGAGTCGGTCGCAGTCAGAAACACCTCCAGGTAGCTGTTCCCAGCCGCCGCCAGATCCTCGGGCGATGGCGCAGTCAGCGTGATGCTGGCGCCGGGCGTCTCGGGGACGAACGGGTGCGTGTGGTCGTTGTGATGCAGCAGCGCCCGCCAGCTTAGGCTGGCGCCTGGCAGCGCGCCATCCTCGGCGTCGGTCGCGCTGCCCTGGAGCGTGATCGACTGGCCGACGTGGAAGCGCAGGCTCACGGGCGGAGCGTCGAACGACGGCGCCGGCGCGGTATTGCCGGAATCGATTCGGACGGTCGCCGTATCGCTGTGGCCGTGGTTGTCGCTCACCCGCAGCGTGGCGGTGTAGGTGCCCGCCGCGTAGCTGTGCGCGGGCGCGGCAGCACTGGAGTGCGCGCTCCCGTCGCCGAAGTCCCAATCGTAGGTCAGCGGGTCGCCATCCGGGTCGCTGCTGCCGGCCGCGCTGAAGCCGACCGCCAGCGGCGCCGGGCCGGAGCTAGGGGCGGCCGACGCGACGGCAAGTGGCGGCTGGTTGACTCCATTGGTCTGAACTATCCGGCGCACCTGGCCGCCGTTGCTGAAGCTGGTGTAGTACAGCGCCTGGCCGCCGCCATACGGCCCGAACTGCATCGAGATAATCGCGCCGACTCCAGTGGCGAAGGTGCCCGGTATGTAGCCGCCCGCGCCATCGGGCGCCAGCATGAAAATCCGGCCGCAGCCATAGTCGCCAAACAGATACGCGCCACTGTAGCCCGTCCAGACGCCGCTGGGCACGAAAGCACCGCCAGTGATCGCGGTGCAATTATTCGGCGCGCCGTGCTGGTAATCGTAGATCGGGTTGGTCATGCCGGCCGGCGGAGCGCCGCAATTGCTGGCCGAGCCCTGCGCACAGTGGCCCTCGCGAGTCGACCAGCCGTAGTTCGCGCCTGGCTGCGCGTCGTCGATCTCCTCCCAGGTGTTCTCGCCCACATCATTCACAAACACGCGCGGCGTGGCAGCATTCGGGTCGATCGCGAAGCGGAATGGGTTGCGGAAGCCCCAGGCGTAGGTCTCACTACACTTCTTGCCATCCGTGTTGATCGCGGTTTTGTTGCCGCCCGGCGCCGGGTCGTAGCAGCGCGCGCTGTCGGCGCCCTGCCAGGGGTTGTCGGCCGGCAATGTGCCGTCGGGACGTATTCGCATGAGCTTGCCTAGCAGGATGAACGGATCCTGTGCGGCCTTATTGCCGCCGGCCTGGCCGTACGTGCGGGTGTAGTCGGCCCCGCCATCGCCGACGCTGGCGTACAAGTTGCCGTCCTTATCGAAGTGCAGGTCGCCGGCGTTATGGTTGCCGCGCGTAGAAGGCATGTTGTCGATCAGCACCAGCTCGCTCGCCAGATCGATGCTGTTGCTATCGGGCAGCGTGAAGCGCGCGACACGGTTGACCGGGTTGCTGGGGTTGGTCGGCTGAACATCCGGGCAGTTCAGCGCCGGGTCGGCGTTGGGGAATTTGTTGAAGGTGTAGTACAGGTAGATGAAGTGGTTGGCCGCGAAGCTGGGGTCGACCGCCAGGCCAAGCAGGCCGCGCTCGTGGTTGACGCAGGCCAGGTTGGGCGCGCGCAGATCGAGCGCTGTCGCCAGTGGCGCGCCATTCTGGAACACGCGCAGCTGGCCGGTCTGAGTCGTCACGAGCATGCGGCCATCGGGCGTCCATGCCAGCGCGGTCGGGCTGGGCACGCTCGCCACCAATGTATCGGTGAAGCCGAATGGCGGCGCGGCCACAGCAGCCGGCGCCAGGCCCACCAGCGGCAGCGCGATGATCAGCAGCGCGGCGAACGCAATCAGACGTCGAGCCATGCCTGGATACTCCTCATGGCGAACGGCCGCGCGCGAAACAGCGCGGCGCAATGCAGGTACGAGTCAAGCATCCGCGAAATAGCTCAAGCCATGTTAAACTCGATCATAATGAATGATTAAGGCGGGCTAAACGTCTGTTCATTTATCTAATCTTGTCACGCGCTGACTATTTGCTCCACGCCGTACTCTATTTCCTCACGGTCGCCCAAAAGGCGGCCGTTTCTGCTTTTCACGCACTACGCGTACTCAGCCTCCATACGCCGCAGCAGGTCGGTGGTCTCAACTGTGCGCTTGAGCGCATCGAGCCGTTTTGTCACATCGTGCGTAAACACCAGGCGCATGATCGGGTCGAACGCGAAGCCCAGCCAGCGCGGCATATTCGGTCTCCATGCCTAGCCCGCTTTTGGCCACGCACCACGCGCGCACGCCGATGCCGGCCGCCTGTGCGCCGCCAACCAGGCGCGCCTCTTTGAGAAACGGGTCCCAATCAAGCCGGTGGTTGTAATCTTGCGTTAGGCGAAACAGCTCGGCCGGGGTTGCATTGATCTCGATCGCCTGCTCAAAGGTTGGCATCGTGGTTTCCTTTCTTAAGCGTGGCCGCGCTGGTAGGCGTGCATAAGCCTGCCCTTCGTCAAGCTCAGGATGCACGGCAGCATGGTACTTTATCTTTTTTGGGTGATATTTTGCCCTGCGGGGCAAAATATCACCCAATGGGTGAAATAGGTAAGCTAGCTCCGTCCGCGTTCGTCCGCGTCCAATTTTAACTACTTCGCGCCAGCGAGGGCACCCACCCGCCGCTGCGGCTGCCCAGCCCGATCGCCAGTGAGATCCCCTGGCCCAATCGGCCGGTCAGCATCTCGGGCATCAGGAACGGCGGGCCGCCGAGCATCCGCACCTGGAGCCGGCGCTCGACGCGGGCGGGCTGCTGATCCGCCAGGCCCATGCGCGACTGTTTGAGGTAGTGGATCATATACATGCCGCGCCCGACCGCCGCCGATGTAATGCGGCCATGCCGGCCCATTTGTACACCGCCGGGTTGCGCAGGTACATCTCGGCATAGGCGGCGGTGACATATTCATTGCTCTTTAGGACGGTCGCACGGTCGGCCGGGTTTCCGGGCGTGAATTCGATCCGGCGATTCGCGCGGGATCGCCACTGCGCGCGCCGGTCGCTGGCCGATATATTGTTGTAGTGTAGCGCTGTCATCACAGTGGCGCTCCTTGTGCTTTGTCTCGTGGCGATATTAAAGCACAGGCGCGCCTCGATGAGAAGGTTCTTGCAGTACAGCGAACCGCACAGCCAGCCGTACAGCGATTGACAAGATGACAAGATGACAAGATGACAAGATGAGGAGCAGCATCTTGTCATCTTGTCAACGGCAGGCTTGGGGCGCCGCACCCTGCAATATCTCCGCGAGATCGGCATCGTCTTGGGGTGTCCAAAACCCACTTTTTAGCGGGCCGTCACAGATGAAGCTGATCAGGTCGCTGGCGGGCAGGGTGTTGGATGCATCATTCGTGCCGGGCGGCAGCTGTGGATCGACGACGTACACGTGGCCATCGCGGTAGAACACGACGACTCGCGAGCCGCTGGCCATGAATACCACTGAATCGACATTCGAGCCCAGATCGATGATTTGCGTCAAATCGCTAAGGGTGCGGAGTTCGTGGTAGCCCGTTACATATTCAAGATCGACGAGACGGTTATCGCTGCTGAAAGACATGGCCAGTTGCCCGTAGCTATCAAGGCCGAGCGCGCTGGGATTGTAACCTAGTGCGCTTTCAGCGCGGGTGTTGGGTGTTGGGTGTTGGGCGGGCGGCGTTGCGAAGCCCAACACCCAACACCCAACACCTAAAACCTTGCTTGGAAATGCACTAGGGAACAAACTCATAGCTTATTCGTGCGCAGGCGCTCTATGGCGTGTCAGCCGCTGGCCCCAGGCGATCGCGGGTTGCTCGACCCAACGATATGTCGCCGAAGCGAGTACGAGCAGCGCGCTCGCCCATACCAGCAGCGTGAAGATCGGGCCGCCTGCCGGCGGGATCAGCGCGATTACCAAGGTGTGGAGCAAATACAGCGAGTAGCTGATCCGTCCAAGATACAGCGCCACCGGGCTGGTGCGCCGGCCGCGCAGCAGAAACACGGCGCCGAAGAAGCCGAGCGCGCTGATCTGCGCGGTAAACCAGGGCAGCTGCTCTGCCAGAGCGTCGGGCGGGCCAAACAGTGGCGCCGCGAGCATGGCCAGGGCCAGCGCGAGCACGCCCGCGGCGGGCGTCCGACCGATCGTGCCCTGGTGGATACGGTAGAAGATCGTTCCGACGAAGATCAGCGCCAGCGGCAGCAGGTAGATCAGCCCAACCGCCTGCGGCGCGAGCAGCTCGACGGCGATCGTGGCGCTAAGCAGGATGGCCGTGATCGGCGCAGTGTTCCTCAGCATCCGGCCGACGAATAAGGCCGATATCGCCAGGTAGAACAGCATCTCGACCGTCAAAGTCCAGTACACCGTGTTGAGGTACGGGTAACCTAAGAATGCCTGAAACATGGTCAGGTTCGCCACGAACACGCCAATCGGCCGCGCAACAGTTGCCCGCGCGAAGGCGCTGACCCCGGCCAGGGCGCAGAGCATACACAGAACCACGCTGAGCCAGTAGAGCGGGTAGAGCCGCAGTAGCCGCCTGATCCAGAAGCGCCGCAGCGAGCCCTGGCGCTCGAGCGAAATAGGAATAATAAATCCGCTGCACAGGAAGAACACCACCACGCCCCAGTTCCCGAGCTGGAAGCGCGATTCTGCGAAAGTATGGTACGCCGGCCAGATCTGATCCAGGGCATGCGCGAGGAACACTGCCAGCGCCGCGACTCCGCGCAGTCCATCCAGAAAGTCAAGCCGCGCCCGCCTGGGATCGCGCGCAGCCGGAACGCGTGCAGCGCCGGTGGCTCCTATGTCGTGGGGTTCGGCGAGCGCACGACTGCGATGCATATATGCTCCCAACGCTCGTTTGATCGATTCGTAGCCCTCAGTCCTCAGCCCTCAGTCCTCGGCACTCATTTCGTCGCCAGCACTGCCGGAAACAGCGCGTCGAGCAGGCCGAGCGCCGAGTCATCGCAGGCCAGTCCGCCAGTGTCGCGCAGGTCGGCCGCGACACGGTAGCCCAGGCAGAGCTGCGCCAGCGCTGGCAGGGTGATCTGGCGCAGCCGCAGGTCGGCCGGTCGCGAGCCGTCGATCACCGTCGCGCGGCCCTCGGCAAATGCCAGCGTGATCCGCTCGGTTTCGATCTCCATGCGCAGATTGCCGCTCCAGCCGGCGTAGCGCGAGCGCGCCAGTCGCCGCTCGAACTCGGGCGCCAGCGCCTCTAGTAGCAGCGGCAGATCGACCACACCGGCGAGATCGCCGGAGCCTTGGCGATCGACGCGCGCGGAGTGAGCGGCCAGCCGCGCCGTGCCGTTGAGATGCAGCGCCGCCTGCGCGACCGTGTGCCACGGCGAGAGCGTCAGCAGCAGCATTTCCAGCCCTTGCGCGTACGTGTAGTTCCGCAAGGCGTTACAGAGCACCCGCGCCGCCCCGGCGTCGGCCGCTGCCGCCTCGGCGATCGTCAATCCCGCCTGGCCGTGCTCGACTGTGGCATAGGCGATCAGCTGCACCTGGGACATGAAGCGATATGGCGCGAAGCCAAATGGTGCGTATACCTCGATAGGCCGGCACAGCAGCGCCAGCGGCAGCTGCTCTTCGACCAGCACACGTAGGCAATCGCCCAGCAGCGCAGCCAGCTCACTTGGATCGTGCTCATCCGGCGCCAGCTCGATCGCTGCGATGCGCCCGGCCTCCAGTGTTGCCGTGCCCAGCCGCAGCCGTTCGTGGCCGATCAGCGCGTAGCCGGCGATCTGCCCGGCGCGCTCGGCGATGCGCGTAAACGCCGGCCGGTAGCGCGGGCGCGCCAGGTGCCGATCCAGGATGCTCAGGGCCGCCGCGCCACGCGCCGCCACAAACGCACGCAGGCGGGCCAGATCAGCGGGCGTAGATGCGCTGGAGCGGAGCATGGTCATATGCATTGCGAATCACTCTTCCTCCACCGCACGCAGGTCGTCGATCGCCAGATCGGTCGGCCGTGTCTCATACAGCCGGCCAAACTGATCGCTGCCCACGACGATATAGCCAAGGATTCGCCCATCCGGCAGCAGGCCGATCTTGCGGATGCCGGCCAGGTCTTCGAAGATCCATTCCAGCAGCAACCCCTCCATATTGTAGAGCCGCGCGCGCACCTGCGTGTCGTCGGGCAGCAGGTACAGCCGGTCGTGGACGAATAAGTGCATGAAATCCATTGGGCGTGCCTTTTTGTTATGCTATACTGCTTTGCAGTTTGAAAGCAAAAAAGTTCATTAGCCTCACGCGAACCTGTATGTGTATCTTACAGAACGGACGCAGTAGCCCAGATGTGATCGTTCGCAGCGGTACATTATCTTCTTTTTGTGTTTCGTTTTTTGCGCTCTGCGAGCGCAAAAAACGAAACACAAATACAATGGGAAGTACCATGCTACCGTTCGTCCTGAGCTTGCCGAAGGGCAGGCTAAAAACCGTTTGCGTGCGGCACTGCGTAGTTCCTGTTATCTTCATAAGTATACACGCGAATTGCTTGTAAAGGAACCGTATGGCTACCCTCGCTGTTTTGCACGCGCGCTTGCTTGTGACCATCCTGCTGTTCTTTGGCGCCCTGTCGATCTGGGGCTTTTTCAGCTACCTGCGCGGCCAAAGTATCTCCGGCAGCTACAAAGGCGCCCTGGCGATAGGCGAGTTGCTGATGCTGGCGGAGTTCGTGATCGGCGTGCTGCTGCTGCTGAGCGGCGCGCAGCCGTACCGCTTGAGCATTCACATTCTGTATGGCATCGTTGCAATAATCGGGCTGCCGGGCGCATTCGCCTACACGCGCGGCCGCGACGATCGCTGGGAGCTGCTGATCTATGTCACCGTTTGCCTGTTTTTGTGCGGAATTGCGCTGCGGGCGCTGACGACCGGCCGCGTGCCGACGTAGCGCGGTCGAAGGAATATGCCTAAAAGGAGGCGCCAGATGTCTGAACCTATTGTCGCGGCATATGGCTCATGGAAATCGCCGATCAGCTCCGATCTGATTGTCACAAGCACGATCGCGCTCGGCGATATTCAGATCGACGGCGGCGATATCTACTGGAGTGAGTCGCGCCCGACCGAGGGCGGGCGCAATGTGATCGTGCGGCGCTCGGCGGATGGCGCGATGACTGATATTACGCCGCCGGGCTTCAACGCGCGCACGACCGTTCACGAATACGGCGGCGGCGCATACACCGTCGATGCTGGAGTGATCTACTTCTCGAACTTCGCCGACCAACGGCTGTATCGCCAGAATCTCGATGCGCCACCGCAGCCGATCACGCCACCGACCGACATGCGCTATGCCGATGGCGTGATCGATCGCCGGCGCGGTCGCATGATCTGTGTGCGCGAGGATCATACCGGCGCGGGTGAGGCGGTCAACACAATCGCTGCGCTGGCGCTGGATGGCGGTGGTGAGTGGGTTGTGCTGGCCCAGGGCTACGATTTCTACTCGACCCCGCGACTCAGCCCGGACGGCGCGCAGCTGGCCTGGCTAGCCTGGAATCACCCGAATATGCCCTGGGATGGCACCGAGCTGTGGTGCGCGACACTTACCGAGCAGGGGTTGATCGATTCGGCCCGACTGGTTGCCGGTGGCCTACAGGAGTCGATCTTCCAGCCCGAGTGGTCGCCCGCTGGTGTGCTGCACTTTGTGTCGGATCGGACTGGCTGGTGGAACTTGTATCGCTGGCACGACGCACGAGTTGAGCCGCTGCATCCGATGCAGGCCGAGTTTGGGCTGCCGCAGTGGGTCTTTGGGATGACATCGTATGGCTTCGAATCAGCCAGCCGGATCGTTTGCGTCTACGGTGCGGCCGGAATCGACAAGCTGGCGATCCTCGACACCTCCAGCGGCGCGTTCGAGACGATTGAGACGCCGTATACCATGTTCGCGTATCCGCATAGCGCGCCTGGGCAGCTGGTAGCGCTGGCCGGCGCGCCGACCGAGCACGCGGCAGTGGTGCGGCTTGACCTGGGCACGCGGCAGATTGAGACGCTGCGCCGCACCAGCGAGCTGGCGATCGACCCCGGCTATATCTCGGCCGCGCAGGCGGTCGAGTTTCCGACCGACGCCGGCCTGACGGCGCATGCCTTCTTTTACCCACCACGCAACGCCGATTACCGCGCGCCGGCGGGCGAGCGACCACCGCTGCTGGTGATGAGCCACGGCGGGCCAACCGCTGCGGCAACAGCGGAGCTCGATCTCGGAAAGCAGTACTGGACCAGCCGCGGCATCGCGGTTCTGGATGTGAACTACGGCGGCAGCACCGGCTATGGCCGGGCCTATCGCCAGCGGCTGAACGACCAGTGGGGCATTGTGGACATGAACGATTGCGCCAATGGCGCGCTCTATCTGGCCAAGCTTGGCAAAGTCGATGGCGATCGGCTGGCGATCACCGGCGGCAGCGCCGGCGGCTATACCACGCTGTGCGCCTTGACCTTTCGCGATGAGTTCAGCGCCGGTGCGAGCTACTATGGCGTCAGCGATCTGGCCGCGCTGGCGCAGGATACCCACAAGTTCGAATCGCGTTATCTTGACCGGTTGATTGGCTCATATCCCGAGCGCAAGGATTTGTATCACCAGCGCTCGCCGATCCATTACAGCAATCGCCTCGAATGTCCAGTGATTCTGTTTCAAGGGCTAGAGGACAAGGTCGTGCCGCCGAGTCAGGCCGAGCTGATGGTCGATGCGCTGCGGGCAAAAGGCTTGCCGGTGGCCTATCTTGCGTTCGAAGGCGAGCAGCATGGCTTTCGCAAGGCCGAGAACATCAAGCGCGCGCTGGATGCCGAGTTCTACTTCTATGCAAAATATCTGTTTTGGCCAAATCAGCCTCTTCCTGATGGAATTCAGGAAGTAGCTTTGGAGTGAGGTAAAACCGCTTTCGGGTCTTGCCGAACACAACGAAATCAACGAACCTGCGCTCATTTTCGGTGCCAACAAGGCCGGTAATATCCAGGTCATCTACGAGTCCGCGCCAAAATGTGAAGGCTGTGGATGTCTCTAGAACCTCCCGATACTCCACGCCCATTGCCATAAAATCCGTAATCAGCTCCTCTGGAACATCCGCAGCATCTTCCTGTTTGGCAGTGAGCAGTTCCAGCCCTTCGCGATACTCGGTGAGAAGCTGCTTAAGGCTATCTCGCTGTTGGGTATAGTAGGCGGTCTCATCGCCGTCAAGGTTATCCGTGAGTCGATCGAGGGTGCGATGATACTTCTCCGTTGTGATCCGGCTACGGTTCTGAAGCGCAGCAATATCTTCAAGGAGTTGTTCCTGGCCTTCGACGGTCTGAGCATGCCGCTCCTGCCACCAGGCAAAAAGCCGCCTGGGATTGAGGAGGAGGTCACGGATAAACTCTTTGGCCTTCTCATCAACTTTGTTGCGCGGCACAGGCATCTCAGAACAGACCTTGTCCGCTTTCTTATTCGTTCCCAAGCAGCGATAATAGCAGTAGCCTTTCTTGTCGTAGTTAACCTGATAGGAATAGGTACACATAGCACAGCTTAACCGGCGTGCCATCAGGAAATCATATTTGGTTGTTCGCTTGCGAGCAAAGCGCTTCCTGCCGACCTCAGCCATTCTCCGAACTTCTTCGGCTTCCTCCTCGCTGATGATCGCCGGCACACTGACCGTATATTCCTTGCCCGAAACAGTGAAAGTAAATGAGCCAGCGTACAGGTCTACCTTGCTCACGATGCGATAGACACTATTAAGGCTCCACTTGCCCCGACCTCGTTCCCGTTCGGCGAAGCGTTTTTTCTTCTCATAGTCTTCCTCGGATATGCGCCCCGACTGGTATTTTTCCTCAAAGCTTGCCCGGAGTTGTTCATATCGGATGACGCCAGGGGAATCGTACCCTTGTTCTTCAAGGTACCGAACGATATCCGCTGTTCTGAGATGCTGAATGCCATACATACGCAGCACGTCGCGGGCAATAGCTGCTTCTTCGGCGAGTTCAAAATTATCTTTCCGGTTATTGAGCTTGAGACCGTAGGCCGGATGATTGTTGCCGACGATGAAGCCCTGACTGGCTTTTTTCTGTTTCCCTCGGGTGGTGCGCTCCACAATCTTATCGCGCTCAAAACCGGAGAACGTGGTTTCAAAGTTGAAGCGGAGCCGGTCTTCCGGCGTGTTGTTGACATAGGAGCCCCAGGAGACGTTGTGAAGCTGGACACCATTATCGAAAAGCTCATCAAGCAAGATTTCACCAACCGAGACACGGCGGGCAAGCCTATCCGTCGAGTGAATGATGAGTGCCTGAATCTTACCGTCCTTCACGAGCCGACGTATTTTGCTTAGCTCTGGACGGTCGAGAACACGCCCGGTAAAGTCCTCAGGGAAGATATATTCACGGGGTACAGTGAGGCTATTGGTGGCAGCGTAGGCGAGTCCAGCATCAATCTGGCTCGAAACGGAGTATGCATCGTCTACCTCTTTGGATGTCCTACCCATTACAGCAGCAATCATGGAGAACCTCCTGGGTATCGAGTCTGTATGCGCTCTGTAAGATCCTACCTCGAACGTCCATGCTAGTCAACATTGTGAATCGAGGCGCATGTGGCTTTCTATTGCGATAAATCGCCTCCCTTGCGCTTGGTTTTGCGCTTTCCGCTTAACGCCTTCACAGGGCGGGTTTGGTGCAAGGGTCACGATGCCGCTCAGAACCCCACGAACCCTACGGGCTACCCCTTGCGGGGTTTTCGCGGCACGGCTGCGCCGCCCTCTGCACAAACCAAAGCCTCCTGTGATACGTCGCGTTCGCCGCAAAACCGTGTATGGCGCGCTGGCGGTCGGCTGCGGCAGTCGCCAGGGGCATTGTCATTTTGTGCTGGGAACGCGCTGTTGGCGGTACGTCTGGCTGTGATTGAGGGCCAGGCCGATGATTGTTGAGGCGTTCGAGCAACCCGCCGCCTAGGGAAGATTCCCACCGCGCGCCGCTCACGAGCTTGCGGGCGGCGTTATACTATGCACAGGCGGTCTAATGTCAGCATGCTACAAGGAGGTGGTCGAGATGACGTTGCAATTGGTACTGGCCTGTCTTGTCGCTGCATTGCTCGCAGTTGGTGCGAGCGTGCTGGCGGCACGTGCGGCATTGCCTATCTGGCTGTGCCGTATCATCGAGCTAGCCGTGCTGCTGTTGGCGTTCGTGTGGTTGCAGCAGGTGCTGCGCGTCTAATACGATGCTCGCCCTCACCCTCGCGCCCCAAAACGCCTCTGGAGCAATTCGGTGGCGCTATCTTGTACTTACTGCTCCGTCGCCCACGCCGGATGGTCGCCACCCTCCACTAACCAACAACCCCTTGCAGCGCCCCTGGCTTCGGCTGGGGCGTTGCTCTGTCTTGGAATGCATTCTCTGCCGATGGCCGTATCTTCGCACTACTGGGGCCGTTTATAGTGTGTAACCGCTGCTGTGGCATTGCTCACCGTAGAAGCCAGGACGAAGGTACTCATATCTATTTCGGAAGTCGAAGGGTTTATTCTATGCCCACGGTAAAACGTCGCCGCAGTCCAATCCACAAGGAGGCACTCATGTCCCGGTACCGTCATCTGATCATCACGCTCGGAGTCGTAGCCCTGCTGCTGCTCACCTTTGGCGCGGCTGCGGCCAGAGGCAACGACAAGCCCAAACCGCCGCATGGCCGGGCGGGCCAGCCGCCAGCCGGCAAAGGCAAGCCCGCCCGCCTGACCTGGAGCCCCCGCCGCATCACACAAGCCGTCACCGCCGGCCAAACCGTCCAGCTGAGCGCGACATTCAGCAGCAGCGCGGACATCGCCGAGGCAACGCTCGTGATCCATGGTGGCCTCGGCAAGGTGCTGAAAGCGGACATCGCCAAGCTCACCAATATCAAAGCTGGCACATCCACCACGGTCACGTTTACCGTGACGATGCCGGCGAATGGCGCACATACGCAGGGCGGTGTTGTGCAGGTTCGCGCGGGCCAGCGAATGCTCGCGCACCCACTGCCGATCCTGCTCACTGTTGCGAAGGGTAACGGCACCGGGCAGGATGACGCGGCCAAGCCGGCCAAACTTAAACCGACTCATCCGTAGGGCATAAGCCGACCCAACGACGCGCCCCCAGCTAAGCTGGGGGCGCTTTTCTGTGCCCGCCATACTATCGCATGACAGGAGTTACGCGGTGGTACTGTTTATCGCCGATATGTTTCCCAGCACGCGCCAGCAGATCGAGCAGAACGCCGAGCAGGTTATACAGCAGGTCGAGCACGCCGAGCGGCGCGCGACAGCAGCGGAACAGCAAGTCGATCGCTCCTTAAAGCAAGGCCGGGACTGAATAATTGAGTCAACCCAGGGGTGTTGCTGTGGTGGTCAACCGACGTTCCAAGTTAAAGCGGATGAGCGTGGCCACGCCACGCTCATCCGCTCTAACAAAGGGTGTCAGGTTACGTGGACACCGCGCCGGCAGCCGGCGGCAAGGCCGGTGCGGCGAGCGCTTGATAGCGGCTCCAACGATCCTGCGCATCGTGCTGCGCCAGCGCCAGTAGCTGCTCGGCGCGATGCTCGTCGCTCTGGGCCAACATCTTGTAGCGCGCCTCGTTGTAGGCATATTGCTCAAATGGGATGCTGGGTGTCTTCGAGTCGATCATCAGCGGGTTTTTGCCGGCCGCCACTAGGTCGGGGTTATAGCGATACAGCAGCCATGCGCCCGCCTGCACTGCCAGCTTCTGCTGCTCCAGGCCCTTGCGCATATCGATGCCGTGCGCGATGCAGTGACTATAGGCGATGATCAGCGATGGCCCATCGTAGGCTTCGGCCTCCAGAAACGCCTTCAACGTCTGCTGGTCGTCGGCGCCCATAGCCACCCGCGCCACGTAGGTATTGCCGTAGGCCATCGCCAGCAGCCCTAGATCCTTCTTGGCAGCCGCCTTGCCGCGCGCCGCGAACTTGGCTACCGCGCCGCGCGGCGTGGCCTTGGATGCCTGCCCGCCAGTGTTGGAGTAGACCTCGGTATCCAGCACCAGGATGTTGACATTGCGCCCCGAT
>WNFV01003669.1_pt1 | contig 31136 bp, 33 predicted proteins | sample 5400101 | NCBI WGS metagenome assembly WNFV01 (sample SAMN13153361, study PRJNA577476) | soil metagenome | isolation source: 115 cm soil or saprolite under grassland replicate 1 | place: USA:California | collected 2016-06-15 | reverse complement strand
TGACCCGCTTGCTCGGCGGCGTGCTCGCGCTGGCCGGCTGGAAAGCCGCCTCGTCGGGAGCCGCCGGCGGGCCGGCAGCGGTCGCCTCCGGAGAGGTCACCTGCGTGCTCACGCCCGAGTTGACCGAGGGGCCGTACTACATCGACGGCGAGAAGCTGCGGCGCAACATCACCGAAGGGAAGCCGGGCGCGCCGCTGACACTGCGGCTGGCAGTGGTGAACGCGTCGACGTGCAGGCCGATCAAGGGAGCGACCGTCGACATCTGGCACGCCGATGCTTCCGGGGTCTACTCCGGCTTCGGCGCCGGGAGCGGCAACCGCACCTTCCTGCGCGGAATCCAGAAGACCGATGCAACCGGCGTCGCGACCTTCCAGACGATCTATCCCGGCTGGTATCCGGGCCGCGCCGTCCACATTCACGTCAAGGTGCACGTCGCGGGGAACGTCGTGCACACCGGGCAGCTCTTCTTCAACGACACCGTCACGGACGCCGTCTACCGCCGCTCGCCGTACAGCAGGCGCCCGAACCGCACGAGCCGCAACGCCGCCGACTCGATCTATGTCAACGGCGGGAGCAAGTCGGTGGTCAGGATCCGCAAGCAGGGCACGGGCTACGCCGGCGCGGTGACGATGGGCGTGCACGCGTCCTAGCCCGGCTGGAAGCAGCCGCGGCAGCGGGCCTCGTACGAGTCGAGCCCGCCGATCACGACCGTCTCGCCGCTGAACGGCGCGGGCCGGCCGTCGACCAACCGCTGGGTGTACATCGCCGCCTCGCCGCAGCCGTGGCAGACCGCCTTCAGCTTTGCGATCTCGTCGGCCATGGCGAGCAGGCGCGGCATCGGCCCGAAAGGCTCCTGCCGGTAGTTCAGGTCGAGGCCGGCGATGACGACGCGGATGCCGCGGGCGATCAGCTCCCCGCACACGTCGATCAGCGAGTCGTCCATGAACTGTCCCTCGTCCACGCCGACGACGTCGCAGCCGGCCGCGAGCTCGAGGATCGCCTCTGGCTTCCGTACCACACGGGCCGCCATGCGCCGCCCCTCGTGGCTGACGACCTCGTTCACGCTGTAGCGGTCGTCGATCGCGGGCTTGATCAGGATCGCCGACTTGCGCGCGTAGCCAACCCGGCGCAGGCGCCGCATCAGCTCCTCGCTCTTGCCGCTGAACATCGGTCCGCAGATGAGCTCGAGCTGGCCGTGCGGCCGGGCGCCGGCGGCGATGTGCTCAGGCTGCCGCCGCTCCAGCCGCGCCGCGAGGCTGTGCCGGTCGGCGCCGGCAGAAGAAGACGGGAGGGCGCTCACGACTCGGCGATTCTCGCAGCGCCTCCTGACGGAGCCGCCGCTATCGTCCGGCCACGGCGACCCCGCCCCCCTCAGACGAAGACGCCGAGCTGCTCCGCGCGCTCCGGGCCGGGGACGAGCGCGCGTTTGCCGAGCTCGTCGCCAAGTACGGCCCGTCGCTCCTCCGGCTTGCGCAGCTGTTCGTATCGAGCCGCGCCGTCGCGGAGGAGGTCGTGGCGGAGACCTGGCTGGCGGTCTACACGGGGCTCGAGCGCTTCGAGGGCCGCTCGTCCCTGAAGACGTGGCTGTTCCGGATTCTGACCAACAAGGCCAAGACACGCGGCCAGCGTGAGAGCCGCACGGTGCCGTTCTCGGCGCTCGCTGCCGACGGGGACGAGGGCGAGACGGCCGTCGACGTCGACCGCTTCCTCGGGCCGGACAGCCGCCACCCGGGGGCCTGGGCGGCCCCGCCGCGCGGTGTGCCGGAGGAGCGCTTGCTCGCCCGGGAGGCCCGCGAACGGATCGAGGCGGCGATCGCCGCGCTGCCGCCGAACCAGCGGGCCGTGATCACGCTCCGCGACGTCGAGGGCCTCTCCGCCGAGGAGGCGTGCAACGTCCTGGGCCTCTCGGAGACAAATCAACGTGTACTGCTCCACCGCGCGCGCTCGAAGGTCCGGGCCGCCTTCGAGCGGTACCTGGAAGAGAAAAAATGAGCGCAATCCGAGAGCTGAGCTGCCAGGAAATCGTCGAGCTCGTCACCGAGTTCCTCGAGGGGGCGATGGATTCCCCGCTCCGGGCCGCCTTCGACGCTCACCTAGCCAACTGCGACGGCTGCACCGAGTACATCGAGCAGATCGAGGCGACGATCAGGGTGGCGGGCACGATCGAGCCCGAGGCGCTCTCGCCGCAGTTCCAGGCCGGACTGCTCGAGGCGTTCCGCGACTTCGAGCGACCCTGAAGGTGAAACACACCAAACCGGTGCGAGACAAAGCCCGAACAACAATCGAGGAGGCCAGATGAAGCGATTTGCTCTGACAGCAGCTGTGCTCGGCGGGCTTGTGCTCGGCGCCGCTCCTGCCGCAATGTCGTCGGCGTCAGCCGTGGCTCCGGTGGCCAAGCTGAAGACAGCTTCCTTCGGCTACGTGCTCACGCGCCGCAACTACCAGGCGCTCTACTACTGGCAGGTCGAGAAGAAGGCGGGCGGGAAGGTCCGCTGCACCGGCACGTGTGCGCAGGCCTGGCCGCCGCTGATCGTCAGGTCGGCTGCGTCCGTCCCGAGGCGCGTTGCCGGGATCAAGGGCGTCTTCGGCGTGATCCGCCGGCCGGGCGGCAAGCTCCAGGTCACCCACAACGGGCTGCCCGTCTACACGTACGCGCACGAGGGCCCGCGTCAGGTGCTCTGCAACAACGTCGACGGGTGGTTCGTCGTCCGCGTCTAGAAAGGGTTCACCGAGCCGGTGGCGCTTTCATCCACCGCTTCCGTTGGCTTTCCGACTGGGCCTTGCGGCCTTCCCCGTACAACCCTCGGAGGCAGCTTCAACTTACTCGCGCTCCGTGCTCGGTGCACTGGCCACGCTACGAGAAGAGGGCCGGCCGCACAAGACCCCCCGGACCGGGAAGTGCGCAAAGAGCGAGAACTTCCTTCGGACGGCCCCTTCCACTGCTACGGTGTGCCCAGGGACGGCAACCGGCCGCCCCGTGAGATTGAGCTTCTCGTTCCTCCTTCGGGCGTTCCGAGTCGGTCATCTCGGACACTGAAACAAGGAGTCGAACAACAATATGTCCCACCAGTCGTTCCGCGCGCTCGGCGTCAGTGCCGAAGTCGCGCACGCGCTCGAACAGCGCGGCATCACGACGCCGTTCCCGATCCAGGCGCTCGTCATCCCGGACGCGCTCGCGGGCCTCGACGTGCTCGCCAAGGCGCCGACCGGATCGGGCAAGACCCTCGCGTTCGGTTTGCCGATCGTCGAGCGGACCAAGGCGACCGACGGCCTGCCGTCGGTCCTGATTCTCGTTCCGACCCGGGAGCTCGCCGCCCAGGTGGCGGGAGAGCTCGATCTGATCGGGAAGTCGAAGGGCCTGCACGCCGCCGCCGTCTACGGCGGCGCCCCGATCGCGAGCCAGTCCAAGCGAGCCCGCCGCGCGCACGTGCTGATCGCGACGCCCGGCCGTCTACAGGATCTGGTCGAGCGGCGGCTCGTCTCGCTCGACCGCGTCCGCGTGCTGATCCTCGACGAGGCCGACCGCATGCTCGACATGGGTTTCAAGCCCCAGGTCGACAAGCTCGTCCGCCGGCTGCCGCGCGAACGCCAGACCATGCTCTTCTCGGCAACGCTCGACGGAGAGGTCGGCGAGCTCGCCCGCGCGTACACGAACAACCCGTCGCGCTTCGAGGCCCATCCGCCCGACGACGTCGAGCAAGGTGAGGTCGCGCACACCTTCGTCCCGGTCACCGCCGACGGCAAGGTCGATCGGCTGATCGAGGAGCTCGAGGCCGAGCGCGGCCTCGCGCTTGTCTTCGTCCGCACGAAGCGCGGTGCCGATCGGCTGGCTCGCAAGCTGCACGTCCGCGACGTGCCCACGGTCGCGCTCCACGGCGACATGTCGCAGGGGCAGCGCGAGCGCGCGCTGGGACGATTCCGCTCGGGAGCCGTGAAGACGCTCGTCGCGACCGACGTGGCGGCCCGCGGTCTCGACCTGACGGACATCACCCACGTGATCAACTTTGACCCGCCCGAGGATGGCAACGGGTACATCCACCGCGTCGGCCGCACCGGTCGGGCGGGCCGGGGCGGCACGGGGATCACATTCGTCCTGCCCGAGCAGCAGGCCGATGTCGGCCGGTTCGCGGCGCGTCTCGGCCACGGCGAGCAGTTCGCGCGCGAAGGCATGCGCGCGGGCCCGGCAAAGCGCGTTTACACGAGCCGAAGGGGTCGACGATCGCGCTGGTAGCCGCACCCGGCTGGTGGGCGGTCGAGGCACTGCTGGCGGAGCTGGCAGCGTCCGGCGAGAACTTCGTCACCGACAATTCCGACTCGAACTGGATCTCGAGCTACGAGCCGGGGCGCCGCCTCCGGCTCGAGACCGGGCTCGACTCGGTCTGGGTCGACATCGAGAGCATCCGCGGCTGCTGGGAGACGCTCGAGCGGCTCGGTCGCATCAAGCGGAGCGACGTGCTCGAGCCAGGCCGCCGCTCCGCCTTCATGATGGCGCTCTTCCAGCAGATCGAAGGGATCCGCCAGGAACGTCGCGGTGAGCTCTACCTCGTGCTCAGGCCGCGCCTCTGAGCGCGGCCGGCAGCGGCTGCGCGTGCACGACCACGAGCGTCTTCGTCGCGCGCGTCAACGCGACGTAGAGGGCTCGTAACCCTTCGACGCCGTCGCCTGCCGCGACGATCGCGGCCGGCTCGACCAGCACCACCCGGTCGAACTCGAGCCCTTTGGCCGCCCGCGGCGTCAGCGCCTGGATCGGCGCGGCCAGCTCGTCGAAGGCGGTCTCGGGCTGCGGGAGGAGCGGCTCGAGCTCCGGGAGCAGGGCAGCCGGCGCGATCAGCGACGTGCGTCCCTCGCGCTGGGCCTCGTGTCCGGCCTCGCGTACCGCCGCTGCGACCAGGTGCTCTGCCTCGACCCGCACAAAGCGGGGCGGTTCGTCACCGCGCCGGTAAGCGATCGGCGGAGCCACGTCCGGAGCGATCAGCGGCAGCAACGGCAGCGCGAGCTCCATCACCTCGCTCGGCACGCGGTAGGCGAGGCGCAGCTCCTCGACCGTCACCGCCTCCTCGGGCGCGAGGTGGGGGAGGAGGTCGTCCCAGCTGCGGTACGAGATCGGTCCGGCGGCCTGGGCGATGTCGCCGAGGATCGTGATCGCGCCCGCAGAGCGGCGCGCGAGCATGCGCAGCTGCATCGGCGTCAAGTCCTGCGCCTCGTCCACGATCAGGTGTCCGTGCGGGCGGCCCGGTCCCTCGAGCAGTGCCCGGGCCTCGTCCAACAGCTGGAGATCGGCCTCGCTCCAGGCGTATTTTCCTCGGCCAACCCGGGGAAGCCCGGCCTGGAGCATTCGCCGCTCCTCGTCGTCGAGCAGGTCGCCGGCAGCGGCCGCGAGCTGCTCCGGGCTTGTCAGCAGGCGGCGGACGAGCTGCTCCGCCTTCGGTCGAGGCCAGAGCGCGTCGAGCGTGCGGACGAGGAAGCCGCCGGTGCGGAGCGCCGCCTCGACTTCGTCGAACGAGCGATAGGCGGCGGCGCCGAGCCGAGCGCCGTACCGGTCGTAGAACCCGCGCACGAGCTTCATGCGCAGCCGCTCGCGGCCGGCGGCATGGTTGGGCGACTCGGCCTGTGCCTCCTCGATCATCCCCGCGACCTCGCGTGGCGACAGCCGGAGCTCTGCGCCGTCGAGGCGGACCGCGATCAGCTCAGCGGGCGGGGTCGGGAGCGCCCGGACGGCGGCTGCGATCACTTCTGCAAGCCGCGGGTCGCCCTTCAGCCGGGCGAGGGCCGGCTCCTCGCGACGCGCCGGACCGTCCTCTGCGACCAGCTGGTCGACCGCACGCTGCTCGACCCGCTCCTCGCCGAGCATGGGCAAGACGTGCGAGATGTAGTCCATGAAGACCGGATTCGGCCCGACGACGAGCACGCCGCTTCGCTCCAGCTCACGGCGATAGGTGTAGAGGAGCCAGGAGGCTCGGTGCAGCCCGACGGCCGTCTTGCCGGTGCCCGGGCCGCCCTGGACGATCAGCACGCCTGACGGCTCGCGCGTGATGAGCCGGTACTGGTCGGTCTGGATCGTGGCGACGATGTCGCGCATGTGCTCGTCGCGGCTGCGCTCGAGCTCCTCGAGCAGGATGTCGGCGACACCGTGGACGACGTCCCCCGCCGAGCCGTCGAGCGGCTCGTCATAGAGGTCGAGGAGGGCGCGGCCCTCGGAGCGGAAGCGGCGGCGAAGGGCGACGCCGAGTGGATCGGCGACGGTGGCGGTGTAGAACGGCCGCGCCGCGGCGCCTGCCAGTTGACCACGATCGGCGTCTGCTCCTCGTGCACCCAGCGGCGGCCGACGTAGAGCGGCCGCAGCGCCCCGTCGAGGTCGAGCCGGCCGAAGCAGAGCCCGCGCTCGGCGTCCTCGAAGGTCACGAGCCGCCGAGCCGCCCAGGCGTCGAGGACGGCGGCTTCGATCTCGCCGATGCCCGTCCCGCCCGCCCGCTCGAGCTGTGCCCGCATCTCCTCGAGGCAGGCGTGCGCGTGGTCGACGTAGGCCTGCTCGGCTGCCAGTTCCTCGTGCACGAAGACTCCTGTGTCGGTGCCTGACTTCAGTCTGGCACCGAGTCCGTTTTACAACTCCGGCACCACCGCGTCGCCGAGCCGGACCGGCCCCGGCTCGGCGACCGTGCCCCAAACCCCGAAGGGCAGCGGCTCGGTCGTCTCGACCCCGCCCCGGTACTCGGCGAGCGCGTCGAGAGTCGGAAGCGTCCGCGCGCCGGTGTCCGGGTCGCGGCTCGTGACGATGCAGCGTCCGACGTTGCCGCGCAGCAGCGCCGTCGCCTCGCCGATGCGAACGCGCCTGCCGATCCAGGCGTCCTCCTCGTGTGGGCCGACACCCTCGACGCCGAACAGCATCCTGAACCGGCGGGGATCGACCGGCCCGTTTGCACCCGCAGCCTCCCGAATCGCCTCCAGGGAGGCGGTCGAGAGCAGCGTGACGGCACCGCCGCCGCGGTCGAGGCCGCCGCCGGGCTCGACCGGCTGGACGAGACGCAGGGGGCGGCCGACGAAGGACGAGAGGGCGTCGGCCCACGGGCCGTCGACGAGCCGCCCCTCGACGGCGCGCCCGTAGAAGCTGGTCGTCACCGGCTCGCCCAGCTCGACCACAGCGTCGGCGAGGCTCCCGTCCGGGAAGCGCAGCGCGAGGGTCCGCGTCTCCTCGTCCCACTCGGCCGCGACCCGCATCAGCTCGCCGAGCCGCTTGCCGTTCAGCAGCCGTCCGTCGTCGCCGATCACGTGGAAGCGCCGGTTCTCGCGCACGCCTGAGTGCTCGAGCAGCACCTCCTCGCGCTGCGCGATCGCCAGCCCCTTGACGGGTGCGACCGAGATCCAGGCGACGCGGGCGCTCATGTTCCAAGTTTTGCAGCCGTGGATAGAGTTCAGTGATCGCAACGAGGCCAAGGAGGTCGGCCATGAAGCGAATGAGCGTCAGGCGCGAGCGCAAGAACCACGGAGCGCGTCGTCGCGCGATCCTCGCGGTTGGTGCGCTCGGCGCAGCCGCCGGGGGCTTCAGGCGCTGGCGGCATCGCCGCCAGCCGCAGCACCCCGAGACCTAGTCGCTCTTTGTCGTCCGAGGGGCGGTCTCGGGATCGTCCCTCGGACGGGTCCGCTCTATTGTCCGAAACGGACGATACGGTCCGCGGCGTCGTGCGTCTGATCGTCGCCTGCTGCGAGGTCCGTTACGCGGGGCGGCTGACCGCAGTCCTCCCCGAGTCCACGCGGCTCCTGATCCTCAAGTCCGACGGCTCGGTGCTGATCCACAACTCCACTGACCCCAAGCCCGAGCCGACCGAGGGCGACCTCGGAGACGCCGGGAAGAGGCACTGGCCGAGGAGCGCCAGGCACGCCGCAAGGCCCAGCAGGATGCCGCCGAGGCACAGGCCCGTGCCGATCCGCTGGAGCGCAAGGACCTGATCGCGAGCGTTGCCGCCGAGAAGGGCCTGACCGACGCGCAGGCCGGCTTCCTGACTGGCACGACCGAGGACGAGCTCGCCGCCAGCGCCGATGCGCTACTGGTCGCGTTCGGTCCGGCCGACGACGGCCTGTCCGGCGTCACGACGCCGCGAGAGCGGCTGAAGCCTGGCGCGGTGCCCGCCCCGGGGAGCAGCCCGACTACGGCACCCTCGCCGACGTCGTCCGCAAGGGTTACTGAAGCCCACAAGTCTTGCCGTGGCGCGATGCCACCGGACATGGGAGCAACAGCTCGCCGCGATGGCGGGCAACTCGCGATGAGTCTTCCTCAAGCAACTGAGCAGAAAGGGAAGACATGAGTCTCCTTACCTCTGCGCCGATCAGCAAGCTGGCAGTCCAGCTGCTGCGGCGTGAGCTCGTGCGACGGTCGGGACGATCTTCGGCCTGACGTTCGTCGAGTCGTCCGCGATCGATCCCGAGTCGGCGGTCGCGTACCACCGCTCGGGCTTCGCGTTCGGCTCTGCCGCGCCGGTCAACCGGGCTGCGGTGCCGACTCGTCCTCGGCCTCGGCCGGAGGCGTGGCGCTGCGGTCGATCCTGGCCTTCGATCCGGGCCACCTGGCCACCGCGAGCGTCGTCTCGACGTTCAGCGGCGCGGCCATCGTGCCGGAGACCGAGGGCGGCTCCATCGTGAAGAGGGCCTTCCGGATCCCGATCACGAGCGAGAGCTAAGCCTCGAAGAGACGCCCAGGCCGCCCCCTTGTCACGGGGCGGACCCTGGGCGTGACGCCTCGGGGGGCGCGTCCTTACTGGTGGCGTGTCTCTAGCCCGCGCCGGCTTCTCCTTGGTCGGCTTGGCCGGCGTGGGTCCCCCGAGCGACAACACGACGCACGAGGGAGGGAGCACGTGAGCCGAAGGGCGACGCAGACCCACAAGGCCGCCGCCGCCGGAGTGCGGAGCCATTGGCGCAAGGCCGCGAGGGCCGCTCGCGCCGTACGCCCGGCTTTCCCTGCGATTAGCGGAAGCGCGCGGCGAGCTGCGGGTAGCGAGCGGCGAGACTCGCCTCGTCGTTCTCGTCGAACGGCGTCCCTGGCGGGTCGCCCGAGGGCTCGAACTCGCTCACGGGAAGCTGACCGCCTGTGACTTGGGTGTACGCCTGCGGCGCGACGTCGTGGGCGCTCTCCCAGTCGGCCGTCTGGGTGTCCTCGACGACCGTGGCCAGCGAGTCGGGCTCTCTCAACGCGTTCTCGTACGGCTCTTGACCGAGTGAGATCAGGTAGCCGCGGAAGTTGCGGAAGCAGTCGTCGGCGCAGCCGTCCTCGATCACGTCGGCCGCGCCCCAGAGGTCCCAGGTGTAGGCGCGTTCGTCGAGGTTGCGGAGGATCTGCGCGAAGTCGACGATCGCCTGCGGCGGCAGCTGCGTGAGTCGCTGCTCGAGCAGCTGCGACTGGACGGCGGTGTCGTTGCCGGCTGCGCTCCGCGTCTCCGAGATCAGCCGCCAGAAGTCCGGCTCGGTCAGCTCGGCCGGCGCCGCCGTCGTCTGCGGGGCGGGCGTGGTCCGGGGGGCGCGTGTCGTGGGCACGGCGGCGGCCGCCTTTTGCTCGGCTGCCTTCCGGGCGGCGGCGGCGGCGGCCGCCTTTCGCTCGGCTGCCTTCCGGGCGGCGGCCTTCGCTCTCTCCTCCGCCAACCGCGTCTTCACCGCAGCCCGGAGGCGAGCCTCCTCGGTCGCCTCACGGTCGCTGAGCGCGCCGACTAGCTGCGTCTTCGCGTCGCGAAGGTCGTTCAGCCAGGTGCCGGCGTTATGCGCGACGTACATGCCGCCGAGGCCGAGCAGGGCGGCGACGATCAGGGTGCCGAGCCTCATCGCTTCATCACGTCCGCACCATGCAGGTAAGACGACGGTGACGCGACAGGAGAACGACGGTGACGCGATAGGAAATGCCTATCGCGTCAGGCGAGCCGAGCCTGCATTGTCAAGGCGTGATCGCAGCCCTTCCCTCTGTCACCAAGACGGAGCTGATCGTCGGTGCGCTCGTTGCCGCGTTCGTCCTCCTCGACGCCAACAGCCGCCGGCGCGCGAGGCGCAGGCGGGGCCGCGTCCGCTGGTTCGGTCTCGGTGCGCTGGCGACGGGCGCCGCCGCCGTCGCCTTGCTGGGTCTGCCGGACCGCGGCAGGACGGTCGGACAGACGGTGCGCGGCGGCACGGTCACGGTCGCGGCGCAGCGGAAGCCCGCGGCGCCCTCGTCCCTGTCCGGCAGCATCCTGAACGACGCCGGCTTTGCGAGGCTCCGCGCGGGCGACTACAAGGGGGCGCTGCCGCTGCTCGAGCAGGCCGTGAAGCGGCTCGACGGATCGGGCTCGATCGTCGACGCGTACGCGCTCTACAACCTCGCGGCAACCCGCTTTGCCCTCGGCCGCTGCGACGGCGTGCTCTCGATGCTCGACCGTTCGCAGAAGCGCCAGGGCCGCCGCCCGGAGATCGGCAGGCTCCGCGCCCGGGCGCAGAAGCGCTGCCTGGAGCGTTAGGCCCGACCGAAGGACGCGGCACACGGGCGCGACGTCCCACATCTCGCTGTCCTTGGCGGCGGTTGTGGTTGGCGGTCGGTGTCCGAATCGGACAGTAGGTTCCGCGCAATGCGCTTGATCGTCGCTCGTTGCGAAGTGACCTACACCGGACGGCTCAGCGCCCACCTCCCCGAGTCGGCACGCCTGGTGATGATCAAGGCAGATGGCACGGTGATGGTGTGGTCAGACAACGGGGGGCCTAAGGTAAAGCCCCTCAACTGGATGACGCCGCCGACCACGATCGAAGAGGACGGTGGCCGGCTACTCGTGCGCAAGCGGGCCGGGAAGACCGAGGACTGCCTCGAGATCCGGATGGTCGAGGTGCTCAGCGACGTCTCCCACGAGATGGGCGAGGCGGCCGGGCTGGAGAAGGACGGCGTCGAGCGTGACCTCCAGGAGGAGCTGGCCGCGCAGCCGGCCGTTCTCGGCGAGGAGCTCCGCCTCGTCCGGCGCGAGTGGCCGACGGACATCGGGCCGGTCGACCTGATGTGCCGTGACGAGGACGACGGCTGGGTCGCGGTCGAGGTGAAGCGGATCGCGGGGATCGAGGCCGTCGAGCAGCTGGTGCGCTACCTGGAGTGGATCCGGCTCGACCCGGTCACCGCCGCGTGCCGCGGCGTGCTGGCGGCGCAGCGGTTCCGCCCGCAGGCGTTGACGCTGGCGGAGTCGCGCGGGATCCGTTGCGTGGAGGTCGACCTGGCCGTGCTGCGCGGTGAGCGCCAGCCCGAGCTGACGCTCTTCAGCTGAGTAGCGAGATGGCGCAGAAGCGGGCGGAGATCCAGCGGCGCCAGCTGAGCCCGCCGCCACTCGGCGTGGAGCTCTGCTTGCGAACGCGGCATGCTCTCGTCAAATAGCACGATCGGTCGTTCTTGATAATACGACCGGTCGTGCTATTTTGTCAAGGGTGAGCGCAACGAAACGCAGGCGTGCCGACGGCGAGCGGAGCCGGGCGGCGATTCTCGACGCGGCGACGAAGCTGGCCACCGTTCAGGGGCTCGACGGGCTCTCGATCGGCAACCTCGCCGACCACATCGGCATGAGCAAGAGCGGGCTCTACGCGCACTTCGGCTCGAAGGAGGAGCTCCAGCTCGCCGCCGTGGACACGGCGGTCGAGATCTTCGCCGACGCGGTGATCCGCCCGGCGCGCGACGTCGAGGGAGGCTCCGCGCGGCTCGAGGCGCTGTGCGAGAACTTCTTCGGCTACCTGGAGGAGCCGGTCTTCCCGGGCGGGTGCTTCTTCGCGTCGGCGGCGGCGGAGCTCGACACGCACCCCGGGCCCGTGCGGGAGAAGCTCGCCGAGGCGCTCGGCGGGTGGCTGGCACTGCTCGAGCGGCGCGCTCGCCAGGCCCAGGAGGCCGGCGAGCTCGACGCGGCCGAGGATCCGGCGCTGCTCGCCTTCGAGCTCGAGGCGTTCATGAAGATGGGCAACTCGATGACGCTGCTCCACGGCGACCGCGGAGGGCTCGACCAGGCGCGTCGCGCGATTCGCGGCCGGCTCGAGCGCGCGCGGGTCGTGCCGACTTAAGAACGATCCGTCCACATTCGGGGCTCAAGGCTCCTGCGGCCGCGACTCTGACTGCATGCAGAGGGAGATCACAGTGGCCGCGGCCGTGCTCGCGCTCGCTGTCGCCCTCGTGCTGCTCTGGCGCGGCACCGGGCCGGACGCACCGCGGGTGACCGCGAGCTGGACGCGCACGCCGGGCGTCCTCAACCCGGACGTCCGCCAGGAGACGATCGGCGAGACGATCTGCGTCTCCGGCTGGACGCGCACGATCCGGCCGCCGACCGAGTACACGTCGTCGTTGAAGGTCGAGCAGATGCGCGAGTACGGCCTCGGCGGCAGCCCGTCCGACTATCAGGAGGATCACCTGATCAGCCTCGAGCTCGGCGGGCACCCGACCGACCGGCGCAACCTGTGGCCGCAGCCGAGGCCGCGCGCGGAGGAGGTCGACCGGGTCGAGAACCGGCTGCGGGAGCAGATCTGCTCGGGCGAGATCACGCTGGCCGAGGGGCAGCGGCGCGAATCGGAGCTGAAGCACCGGTCAGGCTGACATGATCACCCGGTGCTCCTCGAGCTGACCCCGGACGAGCTGCTGACCACGACTCGAGCGGTCCGGAAGCGCCTCGACCTGACGCGGCCCGTCGAGCGCGAGGTGCTCGAGGAATGCCTCGCGCTGGCGCAGCAGGCGCCGACGGGCAGCTACAAGCAGGACTGGCACTTCGTCGTCGTCACCGACCCGGGCCTGCGGGCCGGCCTCGCCGAGCTGTGGCGGCAGGGCGGCGAGAAGTACCTCAGCCGCGCCGGCAAGCCTGAGGAGATCCCCGGGATCATGGGCCGCGTCCTGGACAGCGTCTTCCACCTCGTCGACCACCTGCACCAGGTGCCGGTGCACGTGATCCCCTGCATCGAGGGCCGTACCGAGGGCAAGAGCGTGTTCGCGCAGGCTTCCCGCTGGGGCTCGATCATGCCGGCCGTGTGGAGCTTCATGCTCGCCGCGCGCTCGCGGGGGTTGGGCAGCGTCTGGACGTCGTTCCACCTCGCGCACGAGCGGGAGGCGGCGGAGCTGCTCGGGATCCCCTACGACGAGGTGATGCAGGCGGCGCTGATTCCGGTCGCCTACACGATCGGCACGGACTTCAAGCCGGCAACTCGGGCTCCGCTCGAGTCGATGGTGCACTGGGACCACTGGTAACGCGGAGTCCTAGTCGTTCCACGCCGTCACTCCAGGAGCAGCGCGTCGACCGGCGCGTACGCATCGGTCAGGGTCGGGACGTCGCGGGTCGGGATGAAGGAGTCGTAACGCTGCGCGACGGCGTCGGCGAGGCCCGGTGCCGGCGGGTGCGTCGCGCGCAGCCGCTGCCACTGCTCGCGCAGGAACGCCTTCGAGGGCGCCGCGCCGTTGGTCGCGACCACGATCACGTTCTGGTAGCCCGTGCCGCCGTCTACCGGATGAACGAGCACCGTCGGGAAGACCGAGCGATAGGTGCGGTAGACGGCGCGGAACAGCTTCGACCCATCGCCCTTCACCGAGCCGATGACGTTCGTGACGATCACGCCGCCGGGTGTCAGCCGCGCGCGTGCCAACTCGAGGAACTCGCGTGTCGTCAGGTGAAAGGGCACGCCGTCTTCGAAGAACGTGTCGATCGCCATCACGTCCCAGCGGGCGGAGTTCTTCCGGAGGTACTGCCGCGCGTCCGAGACGGCGATCGGCAGCCGCGGATCGTCGGGGACGGCGAAAAAGCGGTGCGCGACGTCCGCGACCACCAGATCCAGCTCGACCACCTGCAGCTTCAGCTCCGGGAAGTCGCGCCAGACGCGTTTGGGCGCGGAGCCGCCGCCGAGGCCGAGGAAGAGCATGCTGCGTGCGTCGGGCTTGTACGCCGGGCCGAGGAAGAAGTAGTCCGTGTACGCGAACGCAGTTTTGAACGGGTCGTTCACGTACGTCTCGCTCTGGAAGGAGCTGCCGAAGCGGAGCGTCCGCCTGCCGCTCTCCTCGATCACGGCGAGCTGGTGGTAGCGCGTGTCTTTGCGGAAGACGACCTTCGCCCCGGAGAAGTCGACGTCGGGCAGCGAGGATGGGTTGCCGCGCAGCCGATAGACCGGCGACCAGTTCTGCGCCGCCGCCTCCGACAGGCGGCCGCCGCTCTCGGGTGCGAGCGACGCGGCGGCGACCGCCGCGGCGGCGGTGGCGCCGAGCGCGATCAGCGAGTACACGACGAGCCGCTCGGAGAGGGCGACGACCGCGGCGGCGACGAAGAGAACCGCGGCGCCGACGCCGAGTACCTGGTCGGTGCCGAGGTCCGGCACGAGCCAGAACGCCGTCGCGAACGTGCCGATGATGCTGCCGATGGTCGAGACGGAGAAGAGACGCCCGGCTGTGCGGCCGAGGTGGGCGAGGTCGCGCGCGCGCAGCCGCACGGCGATCGGGGTCACCGAGGCGAGGACGATGCTCGGCGCACCGAAGAGGAGCACGGAGGCGAGCAGCGGGTTCGCGCGGGGACCGGGGTCCCAGCCGACCACCGCCTCGAGCACCGTCTGGTCGACGAACGGGATCGCGAGCACGCCCCCCGCGCCGAGCGCAATCGCCGCAACGAGCAGCCCCGGACGTGGGAAGCGGTCGGCGAGCGTGCCGCCCACCCAGTACCCGACGGCGAGGCCCGCCAGCACCACGCCGATCAGGGCGCCCCAGACGAAGAGCGAGTTACCGAAGAACGGCGCCAGCACGCGGCTCGCCGCGATCTCGACGCCGAGGAGGACAGCGCCGGCCAGGAAGGCGGCGACGGTGATCGCAGCGGCTCGAGCGCCCATCTCCGCCGATTGTGGGTGAACACGAACCGGATTGCTTATTGACACGCGCGGGTCGTGGCTCAGGCCGTTCCCGTCACTAGTACCTGTTCACGCCTCCGCTCCTCCCCCGTGAGGGCGCACGTGTAACTCGAACACGTCCGGCCGGTGGTAGTGGCCGGCGGCGTCGAAGCGCTGCCGCTCCTCGTACAGCCGCTCGGGGTCGAGGTCGGCGTAGAGGATCCCCTCGTCGCCGTAGAGCGGGCCGGCGAGGTAGGAGCCGTCGGGCGCCAGGATCGCCGAGCCGCCGCGTCCGAGCAGCTCGATCCCCGCGATCTCCTCGCGGAGGGGGAAGTTCTCCGGGTACGAGGTCCCGCGCTGGAAGTGGCACGGACTGACGACGAAAGCACGCGACTCGCGCGCGATATGGACGAGCGTCGCCTGCCACGCGTCGCCGTCGTCGGCGGTCGAGGCGACGTAGATCTCGACCCCGGATTCGTAGAGCGAGAAGCGCGCCAGCGGCATGTAGTTCTCCCAGCAGATCAGGCCGCCGACCCGCCCGAGCGGCGTCTGGAGCGCCCGGAGGCCGCCGCCGTCGCCCTGGCCCCAGACCATCCGCTCGTGGTTCGTCGGAACGAGCTTGCGGTGGTGCAGCGCGAGCCTGCCGTCCGGGCCGTGGTAGAGGAGGGCGTTGTAAAGGGTGCCCGGCCGCTCGGGATCGCGCTCGTTCACGCCGGTGACGAGCCAGACCTCGTGCTCCCGCGCTATCTCACCCAGGCGGTCGCAGTCGGGGCCCGGCACGTCCATCGACTCGCGGGAGAGCTGCGCGAACGCGCCCTTTGCCCGTGGGTCGGCCCAGCCGGCGAGGAACTTCGCCCACGCGGAGCTCGGGTAGGCGGGGACGAACGTCTCGGGAAAGACGACGAGCTGGGCCCCGCCGGCCTTCGCCTCGGCGGTCAGGGTCGCCAGCTTGTCCAGGGTGCGCGCGCGGTCGAGAATGACCGGCTCGGCCTGGACGCATGCGACGCGGACGGGCTCGTTCATCGGGCGTACACCGAGACATGCCGCATGCTCTGGGCTGTGAACGGTCCGCGGCTCCAGTCGCCCCAGCGCTCTCGCAGGTGGAGGCCGGCGAGGCGCGCCATCAGGTCGAGCTCGGGAGGGAAGGCGTAGCGGATCGCCACGGGATAGAGCTTGGTCCCCTGCTCCGAGATGACGATGTGCATGCTGTCGACGCGCTGCTCGATCGGGTCGTGGCGTGACGCGTCGAGAAACACCCTGCCGGCCTCGACGGTGTTCGTCTGCATTCGCTGGCCGCGATCGAACCTGGCGAGGTCCGGGAAGAAGGCCTCGACGACGAAGACGCCGCCGTCGGCGAGGCGCGGCGCGACGTTCGCGAAGCAGCGGAGCTGGTCCTCCTGTGTGAGGAGCGCGAACAGCGTGTTGAAGGCAACGAAAACGAGCGAGTAGCTGCCGTCCACGGCGACGTCGGCGATGTCTCCGAACGTGACGGGGACGGCGTCGCCGCCGGGCTTCTCCCGGAGCTTCGCGACCATCGCCTCCGAGGCGTCGATGCCGTGCACCTCGAGGCCCCGCTCCGCGAGGGGGAGTGCGAGGCGGCCGGTGCCGATCGCGAGCTCGAGCACGGGGCCGCTGCCGGCGAGCTCGGCGAGCGTCTCGACCGCGCCGTCGGTGTCGAGCCCCGAATAGAGGGTGTCGTAGACGTCCGCGATGCGGTCGCCGTAGGTCTCGGGGCCGTAGTCCTCCATGGCCGAACGCTACCGTGCGCGGAGCGCTTCGAGGTTCCCCTGGAATCCCTGGGGAAAGTCCCAGTCCACGAACTCGGCGGGGCACTCCTGGTCGCTCGGCGTCGCGGCGAGCTCGAGCAGCGTCTGAATGTAGTGGCGGGCGGTCGCGATCGCCTCGGGGCCGGCCGGCGGGCCGTGGCCCGACACGACGCGCTCGGGCTCGAGGGCCTCCAGCCGGTCGAGAATCGCCAGCCAGTTCTGGGGGTCGCCGCGCGTGAGGTTGAGGTGGCTGCGGACGCCGAGCAGGTCGCCGGCGAGTAGAACGCGCTCGCCGCGGAGCCAGACGACGCTGTCGCTCGCCGTGTGCGCCGCCCCGCACTCGACAACCTCGGCGCCGTCGAGGGCCAGCTCGCCGGTAAAGGTCTCGGTCGGCGGCGTGAGGACCAACCCTGGTACTTCCGCGACGATTCGCCGGCCCTGCTCCTGCTCCCACTCGGGAGCGTTGTTCTCGGCCAGGTCGGCGAGGTAGCCGTCCATCTGCCCACGCAGCTCGGCAATGCGCTCGGGGCCGTTCTCGGCGATCGTCGTCGCGGTCCGCTCGGAGGCGAGAATCGGGACGTCGTCGAAGACTTGCGCGCCGCCGTAATGGTCGAAGTCGGCGTGTGTGACGACAAGGCGCTCGACCGGCCCGGCGAGCTTCTCCGCGGCCGTGCGGAGGTCGCTTGCGGCCGCCGGCGTGAAGCCGCAGTCGACGACGAGCGCCCGACCGCCGAGGTCGGCGAACGCGGCGTTCCCGACTCCCGCGCCGGCGTCGAAGGCGACCGCGGCCCATGCGTGCGGCGCGACCTGCTCGAAGCGGTAGTGGTCGCTACGCGTCGAGAGCCTCCCGGAGCGAGCGAACGTAGGCCTCGAGCGCGGCCGGTCCCTCGTCGGCGACCTCGAGCGCGCGGGAGCCGACCACGATCCCGTCCGCGAGCGCGGCCGCCGCCGTAGCGTGCTCGGGCGTCGAGATCCCGAAGCCGGCGTAGAGCGGGAGCTCGGTCGCGGCGCGTGCCCGCTCGACGAGGCCGGCGAGCGCGGGGGAGAGGTCGGCGCGCGCCCCGGTCGTGCCCGTCAGTGTGACGAGGTAGAGCCAGCCGTCGGTCTCCCCGGCCGCGAGGCGGAGCCGCTCGTCCGTCGAGGTCGGGGCGACGAGCTGGATGCGGCGGAGCTCGGGACGCTCGCCGGCGGGCAGGTCGGCGATGATCAGGCTGCCCGCGCCGGCGGTACGCGCGTCGTCTGCGAAGCGCTCCCAGCCGTAGGCCTCGAGCAGCGAGGAGTACGTCATCGGCACGAGCGGCACCTTGACTCGCGCCCGGGTTTCCGCCAGACAGTCGAGGCACTGCCGGGTGCGCATGCCGGCGGCGAGTGCCCGCTCGGCGGCGCGACGGATGACCGGACCGTCCGCGAGCGGGTCGGAGAAGGGGAAGCCGATCTCGACGAGATCGGCGCCGCCGGCCTCGGCCGCGGCCGCGAGGTCGGGAGTCTCGCGCCCGGCCATCAGGTAGATGACGAGCGCCTTCACGGAAGCAGCGCCCACGCGACCTTTGCGACCACGGTGTACGCCGGGTCGTACACGTTCCCGATGTCGTATTCGATCGTCTGGCCGAGCAGCGCCGAGCTCGCGCGGTAGGAGAGGCCGTAGTCCTCCTCGAGCATGCGCATCAGCTCCGCCGTCGCGTGCTGCACCGCCTGGTCGAGCGGGCGCGCATTTCCGACCGCCATCACGAACTCGTCGCCGTCGATCCGGGGCCAGTTGATCCGCTTGCCGCTGAGCACGCGCACCGTCAGCGTCACGTCGAAGCAGACCTCGATCCCGGTGCCGACGATCTCGCCGTCGCCCTGTCGCGCATGGCCGTCGCCCACGTGCAGGAGCGCCCCTTCGGCGAACACCGGGAACTGGACGGTGACGCCCTCGGTGAACCCGCGGTAGTCCATGTTCCCTCCGTGCTGGGCCGAGGTCGCCGTGGAGATGGTCTGGCCGCCGGCGGGGGCGACGCCGAAGCAGCCGAGCATGGGCGCGAAGGGCAGCTCGCCGAGCCCCTCGAGGCCCTCGGGCGGGCTCTCCAGACGAGCGGTCCCGCGCTCGAGGTCGAGGATCCAGGCGTCGGTCTGGCCGTCCCCATACGGGAGCACGATCGCGAGCGACGGATCCACGACGTGCGGTGCGACGAGCCCGCCCGAGAAGCCGTGCTCGCGGTTCGGCCAAAGCCGCTCGAAGCGCACCTCGAGGGTGTCGCCGCGCTGCGCCCCCTCCACGTAGAACGGGCCGGTCTGGGGGTTGCCGCGTTCGGTGATCGGCTCGCCGGTGTGCCCGTGCCCGCCGGCGTCCACGCACCACGTCTCGATCGTGTCGCCGTCGCCGACGCGCAGCACCGGCTCGTGCGGGCCGATCGTCGTGTGAAAGTGCGTCGGCTCGAACGTGTGGTTCATGCTCGCCGTAGGCTCGACGGAGGCGACACCGGCGTAGGCTTGACGGAGCCGGTCGTGAGCGGAGGCGCCGGCTTTGCCGGCGCTGGAGCGGGAAAAGGAGCGGAGGTGCCGGCTTTGCCGGCGCCGGAGCGGGATAGGTGGGCGAGCGCCTCGTCGAGATCCTTGTCGCCGCGGCCGGAGAGACAGACCACGATCAGCTCGGCGTCGAGCTCACCCGCGCGTGCCAGCGCGTGCGCCGGCTCGAGCGCGGGGATGATCCCCTCGGTCTCGGCGAGCCGGCGGAAGGCGGCGAGCGCCTCGTCGTCGGTGGCGGCCAGGTACTCGACGCGCCCGCTGTCGCGCAGGAACGCGTGCTCGGGCCCGACCCCCGGGTAGTCGAGGCCGGCCGAGATCGAGTGCGCGTCGACGATCTGCCCGTCCTCGTCGGCGAGCAGCGATGAGCGCGCGCCGTGCAGCACGCCCGGCCGGCGAGGAAGCCGGCAAACATCCCAATCGCATTCGAGCCCCCACCGACGCATGCGATCGCCGCATCCGGCAGCTGCCCTGCGGCCTCGAGCACCTGGGCACGGGCCTCCCGCCCGATCACCGCCTGGAGCTCGCGCACGATCTCGGGGTAGGGCTCTGGGCCGACGCACGAGCCGATCAGGTAGTGGGTCGTCTCGACGTTGGTGATCCAGTCCCGGATCGATTCGCTCGTCGCCTCCTTGAGCGTCTTCGTGCCGAACTCGACGGGGCGCACCTCGGCGCCGAGCAGGTCCATCCGCTCGACGTTCGGCCGCTGCCGGCGCATGTCCTCGGCGCCCATGTAGACGATGCACTCGAGCCCGAAGCGCGCACAGACCGTCGCGGTCGCCACCCCGTGCTGGCCGGCGCCCGTCTCGGCGACGATCCGCCGCTTCCCCAGCCGCTGCGCCAGCACGGCCTGGCCGAGCGCGTTGTTCAGCTTGTGCGCGCCCGTGTGCAGCAGGTCCTCGCGCTTGAGGTAGAGCCGCTTGCCGGGCGCGAACCGCTCCGCGAGCGTCAACGGAGTGGGGCGGCCTCCGTACTCGCGACCGAGCCGGTCGAGCTCGGAGGCGAACCCGTCGTCGGCCTGCGCCTCGCGCCAGCCGGCCTCGAGCTCGTCGAGCGCCGGGATCAGCGTCTCGGGGACGTAGCGCCCGCCGTACTCGCCGTAGCTAGCCATTTTCCTCCCTGTCGGTCGGAAAATCGCTAGCAAAGCCGCTCGCAGTCTTTCTAGCCATTCCCGGGCGAGAATGTCGTACGGCCGCCACGAACGCGCGCACGCGCGCATGATCCTTGACGCCCGGCTCGGACTCGAGGCTCGAGCTCGCGTCCACCGCCCACGGCGAGACGGCCTCGATCGCTTCGCGAACGTTCTCGGGCCCGAGGCCGCCGGCGAGCACGAGCCGGCCGGCCGTCGCGCGGGCGCGGTCGAGGTGCGACGGGTCGTTCTCCTCCCACGGCAGGTCGATGACCGTCGCGACCTGCTCGCCTTCGCGCAGCAGCACGGCGTCACGGCCGCGGACCCGGGCGTCTTCTCGCTCGTAGAGCTGAACGAGGTCGGCACCGGTCTCCTCGGGCTCGCCGACGAACACGGCCACCGAGAGCACAGTCTCGGGGACGGGCAGCACCGCCTGCGCGGCGCGCGGGCTCGCCCGCTCGAGGATGAAGCCGCAGAGGTCGGCGCCCGCATCGGCGGCGACGGCGACGTCCTCCTCCCGCGTCAGGCCGCAGACCTTGACCAGCGGCCGGGAGGCGAGCTCGCGCAGCTTGGCGGCCGGGTCCGGCGCCCGCATCAACGCGGTGCCGATGAGCACTGCGTCTGCGCCGGCGAGCTCGGCGGCGGCTCCCTGCCCGCGCGAGTGGATGGCGCTCTCGGCGATCACGACTCGGTCGTGGGGCGCGGCGGCGACGAGCTTCAGCTGGGCGTCGCGGTCGATCGCGAAGGTGCCGAGATCGCGCGCGTTGATCCCGATCGGGTCGGCGCCGAGCGCGACCGCGCGCTGCAGCTCGGAGGCGTCGTGCGCCTCGACGAGTGCGTCCAGCGCGATCTGCCCTGCGTGCTCGATCAGGCGGGCCGCGGCCCGGTCGTCGAGGTCGCGGAGGATCAGCAGGGCGGCGTCCGCGCCCGCGGCCTTCAGCTCGTCCAACTGCGCCTCTTCGCGGAAGAACCCCTTGGCGAGGAGCGGCAGCGATGCGGCGGCACGGGCCGCGCGGAGATCGTCGATCGTGCCGGCGAACCGCTCGTCGACGAGCACCGAGACCGCGGCCGCGCCGGCGCCTTCGAACGATGCCGCCAGCACCGCCGGATCCGCGTCGGGACGTAGCTCACCGGCCGAGGGCGAGCGGCGCTTGATCTCCGCCACCGTTGCGAGGCCGGCCCCGGCGAGCGCGTCGCGGAACCTACCCACTAGCGCAATTCTCCTCTGGAGAATTGCGCGAGGACTTCCAGCCGCTCCGCGGCGGCTCCGGAGTCGAGCGTCTCGCGGGCGAGCTCCAGGCCGTCCTGGAGTCCGTCTGCGTGCCCGGCCGCGGCGATCGCCCCCGCCGCGTTGAGCAGGACGGCGTCGCGGCGCGCGCCTTGCTCTTCGCCGGCGAAGATCGCGCGTAGCGCGGCGGCGTTCTCCGCGGGCGAGCCGCCGCGCAGCTCCTCAGGCGCGCAGCGGGGCACGCCGAGATCGAGCGGGTCGACCTCGCGCTCGCGCACGGCGCCGTCGACGACCTCGCAGACGAGGTTCGGGCCGGCCGGCGAGAGCTCGTCGACGCCAAAGGCTCCGTGGACGACAAATGCTCGCCGGGCGCCGAGTCGAGACAGCACCTCGGCGATGGTTCGCACGAGGGACGGCTCGTAGACGCCGACGATCTGGGCCCGGGCGCCTGCAGGGTTGGTCAGCGGACCGAGCACGTTGAACACCGTACGGGTCGCGAGCTCCCGTCGCACAGGGGCAGCGTGACGGAAGCCGGGGTGGTGCGTCGGCGCGAACAGGAAGCCGAAGCCGAGCTCGTCGATCGAGCGGGCGATTCGCTCAGGCGGCGCTTCGAGCGAGAAGCCGAGCGCCTCCAGCACGTCGGCCGACCCGGACGCCGAGGAGACGGCCCGGTTGCCGTGCTTCGCCACCGCCGCCCCCGCGGCCGCTGCGACCAGGGCCGCTCCGGTCGAGATGTTGATCGTCGCCTGCCCATCGCCGCCGGTGCCCGCCGTGTCGACGAGATCGTCGCGCTTTGGCAGGACCGCGAGCGCGTGGCCGCGGATCGCCTCGGCGAAGCCCGCGATCTCGTCGGGCGTCTCGCCCTTCAGCCTCAGCGCGACGAGGAAGCCGCCGATCTGCGCCGGCGTCGCCTCTCCGGTCATGATCGCGCCCATGACCGCGCGCGCCTGCGCGCGGTCTAGAGAGCGTCCGTCGAGCAGGCGGGCGAGTGCGTCCTGGATCATCGCTCCAGGAAGTTGCGACAGATTCTGGGTCCAAGAGGCGTCAGGACGCTCTCAGGGTGGAACTGAACGCCGTCGACCGGCAGCGTGCGATGGCGGACGCCCATCACCTCGCCGTCCTCGGTCGTCGCCGAGACGTCCAGCTCGCCCGGGATGCTCGTGGCGGCGAGCGAGTGGTAGCGGCCGGCCTGGAAGCCCTGCGGCAGGCCGGCGAAGATCCCGTTGCCGTCGTGCGTTACCGCGCTGGCCTTGCCGTGGACCAGCTGCCGCGCCTGCCCGATCTCGCCGCCGAAGGCCTCGACGATCGCCTGGTGCCCGAGGCAGACCCCGAGCGTCGGGGTCGTCGGCGCGAGCCGGCGCACGATCGCGACGGTCGCACCCGACTCACCGGGCCTCCCCGGCCCGGGTGAAACGACGAGATGGGACGGCGCGAGGCGCACGGCAGCGTCTGCGTCGATCTCGTCGTTCCGGCGAACGACCACCTCCGCGCCCAGCTCCTGGAACAGGTGGACGAGGTTGTAGGTGAACGAGTCGTAGTTGTCGACGAGGAGGATCAACGCGCTGTCTCCGCCAGCGTAATCGCCGTTTCCAGCGCCGCGAGCTTGCGCAGGCATTCGTCGTGCTCCCCATGCGGGTCGGAGTCGGCCACGATGCCGGCGCCCGCCTGCAGGTAGGCGACGCCCTGGTGGAGAATGATCGTGCGGATCGCGATGCACGTGTCGAGGTCGCCGCCCGGCATGGCGTAGCCGACCGCCCCGCCGTACGGGCCTCGCCGATAGCCCTCCAGCTCCGAGATGATCTGCATTGCTCGAACCTTCGGCGCTCCGGAGACCGTGCCGGCCGGGAAGCACGCACGGAGCAGGTCGAACGGCCCCACCCCGTCCTGCAGCTCGCCGACGACCTCGGAGACGAGGTGAGTGACGTGCGAGAACCGCTCCGGCTCCATGAACCGCTCGACCTGGACGGTGCCGGGACGGCACACGCGTGAGAGGTCGTTGCGTCCGAGGTCGACGAGCATCACGTGCTCGGCGCGGTCCTTCTCGGAATCGAGCAGCCGTTCCGCATCGCCCGGCCCCGGCTGCGTCGTTCCTGCGATCGGGTTCAGGCTCGCCCGTCGGCCCTCGACCTTGACCAGCGTCTCCGGCGACGAGCCGATCAGCGCCAGGTCGCCGAGCTCGAGCAGGAAGAGGTACGGCGAGGGGTTGACCCGCCGCAGCGTCCGGTACAGCTCCAGGGCGGTCGCCGAGGTCGGACGCTCGGCCCGCTGCGAGAGCACGATCTGGAACGCGTCGCCCGCGTAGATGTGCTCCTTCGCGGCCGCCACTCCACGCTCGTATTCGAAGCGGCCGGGGTGACGGCGGGTTGGGCCAGCGCTGCCGCCCCCGCCGCGCGGAAGCTCACCGTGCGGAGCGTCGAGCCGGGCCCGCAGCTCCTCGGGGTCGCCGCACAGGACCTGCGCAAGCCCCGACGCATGGTCGAAGCGGAGGAGCGTGTCGGCGACCACGAACCGGTTCTCCGGCAACCCCGGTCCCTCGGTGGGCAGCGGCACCGTCGGCTCGAGGACGGCCGCGTGGTCGTAGCCGAGGTAGCCGACCACCGGCGCCTCCGCAGCCTCCGCCTCCTCCAGCCCGACCACGCGTGCGCCGCACCCGACGAAGGAGTAGCGGCCCAGTCGGCCGCGCTCCACCGACTCGAGCAGGAAGGCTGCTTCGCCGGCGCCGCGCACCCTGACATAGGCGCCGAGCGGAGTGATCAGGTCGGTGGGGATAACGGTCGTGTAGCTCATCTGTAAATGACTAGATTGCACGCGTGGCCCGCTCCGTGATCGTTTCGGCCGTCCGCACGCCGTTCGGCAAGCTCGGCGGCCGGCTCGCGGGCCACTCCGCTGCCGAGTTGGGCGCGCTCGCGATCCGCGCGTCGCTGGACCGAGTCGATGTTCGCGACGCCGAGGTCGAGTACGTGATCATGGGGCAGGTGCTCCAGGCCGGCGTCGGCCAGGCGCCCGCGCGGCAGGCCGCGATCGGGGCGGGCCTGCCGGTCGAGGTGCCGTCGGACACCGTCAACAAGGTGTGCGCCTCGAGCATCCGCGCGGTCGAGATCGCCGACGCGATGATCCGGGCGGGCGACCACGACGTGATCGTCGCCGGCGGGATGGAGTCGATGTCGAACGCGCCGTACGCGCTCAGAAGGGCCCGGTTCGGCTACAAGCTCGGGAACGGCGAGCTGATCGACCTGATGGTCCACGACGGCCTTACCTCGAGCTTCGACGGCATGCACATGGTCGAGCAGGCCTCGTTCGTCTCGCGCAAGCTCGAGATCTCGCGCGACGAGCAGGACGAATGGGCGCTCCGCTCACACCAGCGGGCGGTGGCGGCCGCTGCCGAGGGCAGGTTCGCGGACGAGATCGTCCCGGTGGGCGAGCTTGCTGCCGACGAGGGCCCGCGGCCGGACACCACCCTGGAGCGGCTGGCGGCATTGAGGCCGGTGTTCGACCCGGAGGGGACGACCACGGCCGGCAACGCGCCCGGCGTCAACGACGGCGCCGGCGCGCTGGTGGTCACGAGCGAGGAGTTCGCGAGGGAGCGCGAGCTCGAGGTGCTGGCGACGATCGTCTCCCAGGGGTACGTGGCCGACGAGTTCGCGTACCTCGCGCGAACACCCGCCGGCGCGGGCAAGGTCGCGCTGGAGAAGGGAGGCAAGCGGATCGGTGACGTCAAGCGCGTGGAGGTCAACGAGGCATTCTGCTCGGTCGCGCTCAACTCGGTGCGGATGCTCGACGCCGATCCCGAGACGGTGAACGTGAACGGCGGCGCGGTCGCGCTCGGCCATCCGATCGGCGCCTCCGGCGCCCGGATCCTCTCGACGATGATCTACGAGCTGCGCCGCGAGGGCGGCGGGCTCGGCCTCGCGGCGATCTGCTCCGGCGGCGGGCAGGGCGACGCGCTGCTCCTCGAGGTCTGATCCCGCCGGTGGAGGAGTCGCTCGTCCTGCGCGGAGAACGCGTTGTCCTGCGTGCATACCGCGACGACGAGCTCGACACGGCGTTCTCGCACACCGAGGACTCGCGGGTCGGAGGAACGCTCTCGCGCGAGACGATCGCCCTTCGCGTCGATCGGTCCGGCCGCTTCGTCGAGGGACGCCTCGACCTCGCGGTCGAGGCCGATGGAGAGCTCGTGGGCTCGATCGAGGCACGTGCGCCCGAGGGCGCGATGCCGCCGGGTGTCTGCGAGCTCGGGATCGGGCTCGTGCCGGACGTGCGGGGCCGCGGGATCGGGACGGAGGCGGTCGCGCTCCTCGCGCGGTATCTCCTCGCGCACGGCTACCCCCGCGTGCAGGCATCGACCGACGTCGCCAACGCCGCGATGCGCGGTGCGTTGGAGCGGGCGGGCTTCGCATTCGAGGGCATCCTGCGCGAATTCATGCCGGACGGAGACGGGCGAGCCGATTACGCGCTCTACGCGCTGACCGCGACCACAGCCGGTTAGCCTGCGGCCGTGGGCTTCGAGCACGTTCTCGTCGTCGGCGCCGGGCAGATGGGCGGCGGGATCGCGCAGGTGGTCGCCGCCTCTGGGCGGAGGGTCTCGCTCCACGACGCCGCGCCGGGGGCCGTTGAGCGGGGGCTTGAGGCGATGCGGAAGAGCGCAGCGAAGCTGGCCGAGAAGGGCGGCCCGGACCCGAACGAGGTGCTCGGCCGCATCGAGGTCGTGGACGACCTGGTCGCCGCGGATCTGATGGTCGAGGCGGTCGTCGAGGACGCGGCGACCAAGCAGGAGATCTTCCGGCGGGCCGACGAGCTGCTTCCCGAGTCCGCGGTCCTCGCCTCGAACACGTCGTCGATCCCGATCGCCTCGCTCGCCGCGGTCACCGGCCGGCCGGACCGCGTGATCGGGATGCACTTCTTCAACCCGGTGCCGGTGATGGCGCTGGTCGAGGTCGTGCGCGCGCCGCAGACCTCCGACGAGACGGCGGCGGCGATCGTCGAGCTCGCCCGGGAGCTCGGGAAGACGCCCGCCGAGGCGAACGACTTTCCAGGCTTCGTGTCGAACCGGATCCTGATGCCGTTCATCAACGAGGCGGTCTGGGCGCTGCACGACGGCGTCGCCGAGGCTGAGGCGATCGACACGATCGCTAAGCTCGGCTTCAACCACCCAATCGGGCCGCTCGCACTCGCAGACCTGATCGGTCTCGACACGTGCGTGGCGATCATGGATGTGCTGCACCGGGGGCTCGGCGACGAGAAGTACGCGCCGTGCCCGCTGCTACGGGAGCACGTCGAGCAAGGCCGCCTGGGCCGGAAGAGCGGCCGCGGCTTCTACGACTACGCCTGAAGGCGCCCGCTTGACGGGGAGGCTTACATCTTGTAAGTCTCCCCTAACAATCAATGTCAGGCGTCCCTTACACCAGATGTTCACCCAAGCTGTTGCCAGCGCTTGCCCTCGTCTGCACGGCGATGCTTGCCGCGGGCGCCGGGGCGGGAGGGCACCTCGCCACCGGCCAGACCCGGACCTACTACATCGCCGCGGATCCGGTGGCTTGGAACTACGTGCCGAGCGGACGGAACTTGATCACCGGCCGCCCGTTCGCGCCGGGCGAGAACGTCTTCGTCCGTCGCGCGCCCGACCGGATCGGGCACGTGTATCTGAAAGCGCTCTACCGGAGGTACACCGACGCCGGGTTCACGCGCCTGAAGCCGCGTGGTCCGCAGTGGCGCCATCTCGGGATGCTCGGTCCCGTGATTCAGGCCGAGGTCGGCAACACGGTGCGGGTCGTCTTCAAGAACAACTTGCCGTTTCCGGCGAGCATCCATGCGCACGGGGTCCGCTACGCCAAGGGCGCGGAGGGCACGCCCTACGCCGACGGGACGTCCGGCAGGGCCAAGGCGGATGACGCCGTTCCGCCCGGCCGCAAGCACGTCTACGTCTGGAAGGTGCCCGAGCGCGCTGGGCCCGGCCCGATGGACGGCAGCTCGGTGCTGTGGATGTACCACTCGCACGTCGACGAGGTAGTCGACACGAACAGCGGCCTCGTCGGGCCGATCATCGTCACGCGCCGGGGAATGGCGCGGCCGGACGGCTCGCCGAGGGACGTCGACCGGGAGGTGGTCACGTACTTCTCGGTGGTCGACGAGAACGAGAGCCGCTTTCTGCCTCAGAACCTCAGGCGTTACGTAGGCCGGCCACCGCGGGTCGACCGGGACGACGAGGAGTTCCACGAGTCGAACCTGATGCACTCGATCAACGGCTACGTGTACGGGAACCTGCCCGGCCTCGCGCTGCGCAAGGGCGAGCACGTCCGCTGGTACGTGATGGATCTCGGCACGGAGGTCGATCTGCACACGCCGCACTGGCACGGCAACACCGTGACGGTCAACGGCATGCGCACAGACATGGCGCAGCTTCTTCCGGGGATGATGCTCGTCGCCGACATGCGGCCCGACGCTCCCGGCCGCTGGCTCCTCCACTGCCACGTCAACGACCACATCCGCGCGGGAATGCTCGCGCTGTACACGGTCCGGTAACGCCCCGGCGCTAGACTCGCGCCCGGTGGACTTCGAGCTGACGCCCGACCAGCGGGAGATCCAGGGCCTCGCACGCGAGGTCTCTCGCGCCGAGATCGAGCCGTACGCCGCCGATTGGGACCGCGAGCACCGCTTCCCCAAGGAGCTCTTCCCGAAGCTGGCGGAGCTCGGGCTGATGGGCGTCTGCGTCCCCGAGGAGTACGGCGGCGCGGGAGCGGACTTCGTCTCCTACATCCTCGTGCTCGAGGAGCTGTCGCGCGGGGACGCAGGCGTGGGCGTGACGGTCGCCGTGCACACGAGTGCCGTGACGCTGCCGATGCTCACCTTCGGCACCGACGAGCAGCGCGCCCGATTCGTGCCCCCGCTCGCGCGCGGCGAGCTGCTCGGCGCGTTCGCACTGACCGAGCCGGAGTCGGGGTCGGATGCCGGCTCGCTCCGTACCTCGGCGACCCCCGACGGGGACGGCTGGCACGTCTCCGGCTCGAAGCGCTTCATCTCGACGGCCCGGCACGCCGGGACGTTCCTCTTCTTCGCGCGCACCGATCCGGAGACCTCGACTGCCGGCGGCGTCTCGGCGTTCATCCTCGACGCCGACCACGTGCAGGTGACCCGTGACGAGGAGAAGCTCGGTCTCAACTCGACGACGACGAGCGACATCGTCGTCGACGCGCGCGTGGACGGCGACCGCCTGCTGCACGAGGAGGGGAAGGGCTTCCGCGTTGCGATGGCGACGCTCGACGGCGGCCGGATCGGGATCGGCGCGCAGGCGGTCGGGATCGCGCAGGCCGCCTACGACGTCGCCCGCGCGTATGCACTCGAGCGCAAGCAGTTCGGCAGGCCGATCGCCGAGTTCCAGGCGATTCAGCACAAGCTCGCCAACATGTCGATGGAGATCGACGCCGCCCGCCTGCTCGTCTACCGGGCCGCGTGGTGCAAGCAGCAGGGCCTGCCGCACGCCGAGGAAGGGGCGAAGGCGAAGCTGTTCGCTTCGGAGATGGCGCGTCGCCAGACCGCGGAGGCGATCCAGGTCCTCGGCGGCTACGGGTACACGAAGGAGTTCCCGGTCGAGCGGTACTACCGCGACGCCAAGATCACCGAGATCTACGAGGGCACGAGCGAGATCCAGCGGCTCGTGATCGCGCGCTCGATCCTCGGCCTGCGCGAGCAAGCGCTCGCCTCGGGGTAATGGCCCGTAAGCGCGACGAACCGGTTCGCCTCACGCGCATCTACACCCGCACCGGCGACGCCGGCGAGACGGGCCTCGGCGACGGTTCCCGCGTCTCGAAGACCGACGCGCGCGTGGTCGCCTACGGGGCGGTCGACGAGCTCAGCTCGCAGCTCGGGCTCGTACTCGCCGGCGACGTGCCGGCCGAGTTGCGTGAGCCGCTGCAGCGGATCCAGAACGAGCTGTTCGACCTCGGGGCCGACCTGTCGGTCCCGTACGCGGCGGGGGACGAGAAGCTTCGCGTCGAGCAGGCGCAGGTCGACGAGCTCGAGCGGCTCTGCGACCGGTTCAACGAGACGCTGGCTCCGCTGAAGAGCTTCGTGCTCCCAGGTGGGACCGAGGCGGCGGCCAGGCTCCACGTCGCCCGTACGGTCTGCCGGAGGGCCGAGGTCGAGGCGCTGAAGGTCTCGCCCGGGAACCCGCTCGCGGTCACCTACCTGAACCGTCTCTCCGACCTGCTGTTCATCCTCGCGCGGACGGCCAACACGGGTCGGGCGGAGCCGCTCTGGAAGCCTGGCAGCTCGCGGTAGGCGCAGCGGGCTCGTTCGTCGCCGGATACCTCGGCTCCGCACTCGGGCTCGTCCTCGGCACGCTGCGGCTGCCGCTGATCATCCTGCTCGCGTCCAGCCCGGGCACGGCCGCCGGCACGAACATCGGCATCAGCGCCGCCTCCGCTGCCGCCGGCTCGGTGCGTCACGCCCGCGAGGGGCGCGTCTCCTGGCCGGTCGTGAGGTGGATGCTCCCGCCGTCGATCGTGGGAGCGTTCCTCGGCGGCTACTTCGGCGGCGAGATCCCCGACGAGGTGCTGCTCGCGGTCGCCGCTACGATTCTTCTCTTCAACGGCATCGACCTCCTCGTCCGCCCGTTCCATGCCGCCCCGCGTACGCGGCTGCGCATCGCACCGGCCGTCGTCGGCGGCTTGGGGATCGGCGCGCTCGGCGGCGCGATCGGGGTGATCCTCGGGACGATGCGGATGCCGGTGCTCCTGCGCGGCGTCGGGATGACGGCGGCGCGCGCGGTCGGCACGAACCTCGTCGTCGGATTCGCGGTCGGCGTCGTCGCGCTGGCGGCGCACGCGGCCCGGCTCGAGGTCGAGTGGAGCCTGCTGGCTGCCGGAGCTCCCGCGGCGCTCGCCGGTGGGTGGTTCGGCGCGAAGGTGACCGGGCGGCTGTCCGAGCTGGTCCTGCGGCGCGCGATCGGCGGCGCGCTGGTCGTGATCGCGGTCGCTCTCGCGGTCGAGGCCGGCCTCCGCTAGCCGAAACCGGCCGTCGGGACAGTGAGAATGCTGCCGTGGAGCCGTCGCCGCCCCCCGAGTCGACCGGCCGAGGCCTCCTCGCCCCGGGCCTCTTCGTCGGCGGTGCGGTCGTCGCCGCCCACGGCCTGAACGCCGTCTTTCAGATCGCGCTTGCGCGGATCCTCTCGCCCGCCGAGTACTCGTTGCTCCTCGCCCTCGTCATCGTCGCGCTGATCGCCGCCGTCCCGCCCCTCGCCTTCCAGGCCGCAGTTGCGCGGGAGGTCGCCGTGGCGATCGCCGACGGCCGTCGGAGCGAGGCGGGCGCGGCGCTGCGCGGGACGGTGCTCGGCCTCGTCCCGTGGGCGCTCGCGGTCCTCGTCCTGGGCAGCGTTGCGACCGGCGGGCTCGAGGCGGCGGGCCGGGGAGACGTCGGTGCGACCCTCGCGACCGCGGCGACGATGTCGGCCGCGCTGGTCATTCCAGCCGTCTGGGGAGGGCTCCAGGGCGCGCGCCTCTTCGTCCTGCTCGGGCTCGCTCACCTGACCTTCGCCGGTACGCGTCTTGGCGCCGGGCTCGGAATCGGTCTCGCGGACGGAGGTGCCGGCGCCGTGATGGGCGGGGTGGCGGCCGCGACCGTGTTCACGCTCGGGGTCACCCTCCTGCCGCTGCGTGACCTCTGGCGCGCCGCCGGCCGGTCGAGGCCTCGCCTCGCCACGCTG
>WNFV01002941.1_pt1 | contig 31153 bp, 32 predicted proteins | sample 5400101 | NCBI WGS metagenome assembly WNFV01 (sample SAMN13153361, study PRJNA577476) | soil metagenome | isolation source: 115 cm soil or saprolite under grassland replicate 1 | place: USA:California | collected 2016-06-15 | reverse complement strand
CGGATTCGAATGGCGAAGATCGCGCTGGCTAAAAGCGAGTGATCAGTAAGCAAAGCCGGGCTGCAGTCTTGTTATAGATGCCGGCAGCGCCACCGCGGCCGCGGCGCTAGGCTTAGGATTTTGGTGCGCGAGCAAGATGCGCACATTTTGGATGGCCGCGATCAAGTAATCCTGGATTTGTTGACGCCAGAGCCGCCGCCAGCGCGCACGTTTGAAGTGGTGATTATTGGCCGCATCAGCAAAACTGCGCTCGATCAAGTGTTGGCGCCGTCTGCGATTGCGCCACGCGGCGCGACTGTTCGCTTGTACGCGTGCTACATCTAGGAGAGCTTGTTTTTCGTGCCGCTGCACGGTGCGTCCATGGTGAGAGCGAGTGCATTGAACACGCAAAACACAGACCGCACACACTCTGGTGGGTGCCTTATATTCGATCGTTCGGCGAATGGGATGCATTCGGCGCGGCTTGAGTGTTTGACCGGCGGGACAGCGATAGATGTTATGCAATGGAGCGTAAGTAAAAGCTTCATCGCCAAAGATCGTTCGCTCGCGCCCGTGCTGCGCTTTGCCCAGCGCGTCTCCTAGGTGCGTCGTAATCCCGCGCTCCTGACAGGCGACGAAGTTTTCGGCCGTGCCATACTTGTGATCGGCTACCACCGTTTGCGCCTGAGAGCGTGTGTTGCTCTGATGCTGATCGATCAGCGTCATGAGCTTCTTATTTTCCGCGATACTGTCAGGCGTTGTCTCGGTCGCGGTGACGACTCCCTTCTGATCATCAATCACGCGATGGTTTTGATAACGCGGACGCGAGTCGCCTCCGCCCTTGCGCACCAGCGCCGCGTCCGGATCGCTTTTGCTCATCATCCGATCATTGACCGCTTGATAAGTCTCCGGTGTGCTCGATTCCTCCAGCTTGCTTTCGGTCGCGCGGTAAGCCCGCTTCAAAGCGGTGATCAGTTCAGGCGTTCCCTTGATCACTGATTCTTTGGCCGCATCGGCATCGACCAAGCTCGCATCCACATGCAGCTTGGTTCCATCCACTAGCCCCGCTTCCACGCATTGTGCCACCGCGCGCACAAACAAGCTCTCAAAGACTTCCTTGCCCCAACGCGCCCGCGCTTTGCTTAAAACACTGTGATCGGGAATCTTTTCATCCAGGCCGTAATCCAAAAACCAGAGGTAATCGAGCCGCTCGCCGATCACCTCCATCAATTCCCGCTCGCTTTTGATGTCGTCAAAGAAAAGCAGAAACATCATTTTCAAAATCACTTCCGGCGGCACTGATTCATTGCCGTTGCGTCCGTAGCAGCGCGCCACCTCCTCGCGCACAAAGCCAAAATCGATCAGCGCTTTTACCTGGCGCAGCGGATGATTAGCTCGCACCCGCTTCTCCAGGTTCACCGCGTAATTAAAGAGCTGCGGCTCGCTCGTGTGTTGTCCCATCATGATGGGAACACTGCTTTAACAGATCGCTACGAGCTTGGGTACTATTTTCTTTCGGAAAAAGTGATTTGGGCAACACGCCCTAAACATTTGACATGGGCGTTTGGACTTGCGATGCGGGAGCATGGTGCGGCCTTTGCGCATACAATTTGCAGACGCCATCTATCATCCGTGCGCGCGGGGCAATGCGCGCCAGGGGATTTTTTATGACGAGCGCGATTGCGCACAGTTTCTCAAACTGCTCAGCGAATCGGCCCAACGTTTTGAGGCGGCGATTCTGGCTTTGTCTTAATGGGAGACCATTTTCATTTGGTCACGCAAACGCACCGACCAAATCTGCAGCACTATAGGTATCGGCTGCCTGCTTCCTCGCTGAGAGTCGTGCCGATGCCGTGCCCGGCACTGGTCCTTAGAACACGCTCGACGAAATCGACTTGCCACCCTGCAAACATGGCAAGCGATGCGCTTGCCCTACAACACGGTTGACCCCGAATGCTTTCGGGGTTCAAGATCGCGCTCATGAATGGAACGGAGCCGAAAATCGAAATCTTCAAACCGTTTGGTGAAGCGTTCGAGTTGATGAAAAAGATTCTCTTTCAGCCGTTCGATTTGGGAAAATGGTGTGTCATTGGCTTTGCCGCATTTCTGGCGAGCTTTTCGGGCGGATCTGGTTACTCATTCAATCCATTCTCGCGCTGGAGCGCCCGTGAGGATCGGAAAGCGATTGCCGAATCCTTTCCTGACCTCGGACACGTGCCACAAATGGAGTGGTGGGTCATTGCCCTGATGGTCATCGGAGTCTTGATTATCCTGGCCCTGGCTCTTCTGTTCATGTGGCTGGGAGCGCGCGGCCGATTTATTTTTACGGACTGCATTGTGTGCAATCGTGCCGCGATCGTCGCGCCATGGAAGGAATTTAGGGCGCAAGGAAACAGTTTCTTCGTGTTTTCGCTGCTGGCCATGTTGTGCATTTTTGTCGTCGTCGTTCTCATGGCGTTGGCGCTGTTTTTTCCCCTGGTTCTCCGCGGCTCCGGCAGGCAGACCGGCCCGGGTTTTTGGATCGCTCTCGGCGTGTTCGTCTTTATCATTTTGTGCCTCGCGTTCGGCTGGGTATTGGTCTCGCAGTTCATGATACCGATTATGTACCGCCAACGCTGCCTGGCGCGGCAGGCCTTTAGCCAAAGTGTCGGATTAATCGCGGCTCAGCCGGGGCCGATGCTTCTCTATTTCTTGTTTCTGCTTGTGATTTTGTTTGCTGCCGGTCTGATCAGTTGCTTTGCAGCGTGCGTGACTTGTTGCATCGCTGCGATTCCGTACATCGGCACGGTCCTTCTTTTGCCAATCCCGGTAACGCTCCACGGGTTCTCGCTTTTGTTTCTGCGCCAGTTCGGCTCCGATTACGATGTATGGGCCAATTTTATCCCACCCGAGTTTTCGACCATCTTATTGCCACCGCCTGCGCCGCCAACATCGACATCTTCATTGAATCCGCCGCCGGGTTCACCTGTGTCTCCGGCCTGATGAAACGAATAAGGTCAACGCACCCCTGTCGTATGAGGCTGCTGCAATTTCTCTGCGCCGCTTTCATCTGTCTATGTTCGGTTATTTCTCGTGCTCAATCATCAGCGCCGACGATGAAGGCGATCGTGGTGCACAAGTACGGCGGACCCGAGATCTTGAAGCTTGAAGAGATCCCGCGGCCGGAGCCAAAAGACAACCAGGTTCTGATTCGCGTGATCGCGGCAAGCGTAAATCCGGTTGACGCACACGTTCGCACGGGCAAGAGCGCGAAATTCTTTGGAACGACGCTGCCGTTCATTCCTGGTTACGATATTGCGGGCACCGTGGAAAAGGCTGGAACGAAGATCAGCAAGCTGAAGGTCGGCGACCCCGTTTACGCGTATGTCAGTTTGAATGAGGGCGGTGGCTACGCGGAGTACGCGGTTGCGACCGAAGTTGAGGCAGCGCCCAAGCCAAAGTCGCTGACTTTCGAGTCTGCAGCGGCCGTGTCCCTTGCGGCGTTGACGGCCTGGCAGGCGTTAATCGATGCCGCAAGGTTGAGCCCGGGTCAGACCGTTCTCATCCATGGCGGATCGGGCGGTGTGGGTAGTTTTGCGATTCAAATCGCGAAAGCGCGCGGCGCAAAAGTGATCGCGACGGCATCGACAGCAAACCAGGATCTGCTCAAACAACTCGGCGCAGATGTGGCGATCGATTATACCAGGCAGAAATTCGAGGAGGTAGCGAAGGATGTCGATGTTGTGCTCGACACCGTTGGCAAAGACACGCTCGCGCGTTCCTACGGCGTATTAAAGAAGGGTGGCTTCATCGTTACAATCGTTGCGCAGCCTGATCAGGCGCAGTTGGACAAATACCAGATTCGCGGAGCTTCGATCTCGGTAAAGCCCAACGCGGATGAGCTCGTGGAAATTGGGAGGTTGATTGATGCAAAGAAGATTATCCCAATCGTCTCGCAGGTTTTTCCACTCGCCGAAGCGGCGAAGGCGCAGGAACAAATAGCAACGCATCACACCCGCGGCAAAATCGTTCTCAAAGTTGCGGACGAACCGAAGTAGCAATCAATCATTCGCCTGTGATATAACACAGGAATGAACTGGGATGCGGTTAACGCGATCTCGCAATTGGTCAGCTCGGTCGCTGTCGTTTTGTCCGTGTTATATCTCGGCATTCAAGTGCATCGAAGCACGCGCGTAGCCAGGCTCGCCACGCAAGACGCCGCGGCCACGGCCTTGCGCGACGTGACCAAACCGTTCATGGAAAACGCGGAGGTGGAACGGATCTGGCGCGTAGGGCTCGAAGATCTCAATGCGCTCTCTATCGAAGATCGGGCGCGCTTCTTTCATGCAACCTACCAATTCCTGAAAGCCTTTGAGACAATTCATTTTCATTATGTCTATGGGCTGATGGACAAACAGCTGTGGGATGGCTGGCACGGACTTCTTCGCCATTATGTTGCCGCGCCTGGGATCGTCCATTATTGGAAACTTCGCCCTGAAGTTTTCTCCGAGCGGTTTCGGAAATTCGTTAACGGACTCGAACCTCCGGCCGAGCAACGCACCGTGGGAAATCTTTCCGGTCAGGAACAAAATTAGATGGCAAGCTTTGCGCGGCTTGCTTGTCTGAATTAGAACGCTCTCGCTCTGTTGAAAAGATTGTCGACCGCGTAGGTGCGAAGTGCCTCGTCGCGTTTGGGGAAATCAGAAGCTGGCGGACCTGCGACCTCTACTTTGCTACGGCGGCTTTTGAAGATAACTGCGTCCGCCTCGCCAACCCTCACCTTAATCCTCTCCCTTTGGCAAAGGGAGAGGCGAGCCTTGTACGAACGTGCTCTTTAGAAGAATGAATTGAGCCCACCCCGTGATATGTGCGCGTGTCCTTGTCGCCAGATCGCAAGAGCGTCGTCCGAGTTCTCTGGTGCAGCCTATTTGTGAGATAGTTTGGAGACGTCTATTTACACGGCCCCGGAACGGGGATAACGAATTTGCCGTCTTTCTCGGCGATAAAGTTTTCGCTCTTGCCGGTTGAGCTGCCGCTGGCGTCTTTTCTCTCAGTGGCGATGATCAGTTTCTTTGTCGGCTTGAGCGTAAGGCAAACTTTGCCGCCAGTGGGTGAATCCATTGGGGTCGCGGCTTTTTTGGCATCCTCGGGCGTAAGATCGACGAGTTCGATTTTGGAAATCTTTCCGCCCGCGTCGCTCGATTGCATCATCTTATAAAAACCGAGGATCTCCGGGTCGGCGCCCTGCGTGTAAAGGAAGGATTCGAGCGTGGCTGTATCCTTCGCCTCGAACGCCGTTTTGTATTTGTCCGTGAATGCTTTTTCTTGCGCGGGTGTGCCCGCTTGGAGTGAAATAGAAACGGTGGTGATAAGTGCGCAAACCAAGATGTGGATTTTCATAGGATTTATCATGAACGCCAGCCTAGGCGGCTGAGACCGAAAAGGACAAGTTAATTGTTGGAAAAAACCGTTGCTGCGATCCGTATCGCAAGCTAATTGCTCGGTTCGCTGGCAGGCAAAGCAATGAACGTTCACGAATATCAAGCCAAGGAATTGCTGCAAAGATTCGACGTGGCCACGACGCGAGGCAAGGTCGCTTCGAGCCTTGAGGAAGCGGAACAAATCGCGCGAGAGCTTGGGGATGTCGATATTGTCGTTAAAGCCCAAATTCACGCCGGCGGACGAGGGAAAGGAACATTCAAAAACGGATTCAAAGGCGGAGTTCATGTTCGCAAAACACCTGCGGACGTTCGCGAAGTTACAGGGAAAATGCTCGGGCAAATTCTGGTGACGCATCAGACCGGGCCTGCGGGTCGCGTGGTGAACAAGGTGCTGGTGGCGGAGTCCGCCGACATCGCGCGGGAAATTTATTTTGCCATCCTGCTCGATCGAGCCACCGCCGCGCCACTCATTGTGGCGAGCACGGAAGGCGGGGTGGAAATTGAAGCGGTCGCGGCAAAGTCTCCCGAGAAAATCATTCGCGAAGCGATTGATCCCTTAGCCGGTTTGCAGCCGTTTCAGACACGAAAAGCGGCGAAGCAGCTTGGTTTTGAATCGTCGCAATTAAAGAACGCCTCCAAATTATTCGAGGGACTTTATCGCACATTCATAGCCTTCGATTGTTCGATGGTCGAAGTGAACCCGTTGGTCCTTACGACCAAAGGCGAAGTGCTCGCGCTCGACGCCAAATTTAACTTCGACGACAACGCGCTTTATCGGCATCCAGAGATCGCAGCGATGCGCGACATCGCGGAGGAAGATCCGCGCGAAGTCGAAGCGTCCAAACACGGACTCAGTTACATCGGGCTGGACGGAAACATCGCCTGCCTCGTGAATGGAGCCGGTCTGGCAATGGCCACGATGGATATCATTAAATTTTACGGCGGCGAGCCGGCTAACTTTCTCGACGTGGGAGGCGGAGCGACGGAAGAGCAGGTGACGGAAGCATTCAAAATTTTGATCTCCGATAAGAAAGTTAAGGCGATCCTGGTGAACATTTTCGGCGGCATCATGAAATGCGACATCATCGCCCAGGGCATCATTAACGCGGCGAAATCGCTAAAACTGTCCGTCCCGCTCGTCGTTCGCCTTGAAGGAACGAATGTTGAAAAAGGGAAGCAATTGCTGAGGGAAAGCGGCCTTGCGCTGATCGCGGCAGATGATCTCGCCGACGCGGCGCAAAAAGTCGTTGCAGCCACAAGTTCCAAATCCCAGGCCGCTGCTGGAAGCTCCAAATTCCAAACCCCAAATCCCAAATAAATCTCAAATCCCAATTCCAAAATGGAAGACGGCGCTAAACCACGTGATCTCGAAGATCGAACGTTTCGGTTTGCGGAATTGGTTCGTGCTTTTGTCAAGCAGTTGTCGAGAACTATCACCAATACCGAGGATGTTCGGCAATTGGTGCGTGCCTCTGGCTCTGTTGCGGCGAATTGGATTGAGGCTGACGAGGCGCTGAGGAGAAGGATTTTCTAATGCGGGTGAAAATTTGCCGGAAAGAAGCCAAAGAGAGTCGCTTGTTTCTGCGATTAGTAGATACCGGATTAACGAAGAACAATATCGCCGGGCGAGATGGGCTTGCGAATGAAGCGCGCGAATTGACCTTGATCTTCGCGTCGGTCATCTCGAAGGGCGAGTGATGGCACGCTCTTTTTTTTGGATTTTGGAGATTGAATTTTGCCTGGGATTTGGGAATTGGGATTTGGAGCCTCTTGTCATTCAGGATTAATCATCCACAAATTGAAACCCAAAACGAGAAAGGAATCTGCACATGATCACAAACGAAGTCGCATTTATTGCCATTGCTGTTTCTGACAAGGAACAGGCGCAAAAATTCTATCAGGAGACACTCGAGCTTAAGCCAACCCGCACGCAGATGGAAGGCGCATGGGTCGAGTACGATCTCGGCCCGATAACGATCGGCGTCGGTTGTCATCCGGCGTGGAAACCATCACGCGATGGAACTACGGTCGCTTTCGAGGTGGCGGACATCGATGCTGCAATCAGCACACTTAAAGAGCGTGGCGTTACCTTCGACATTGAGAAGACCGAAACGCCTGTGTGCTGGATGGCGCAGTTTCGCGACCCAGACGAGAACAAACTGGTCGTGCATAAGCGGAAGAAGCAATGACGAAATCCCAATGACGAATGACGAAGGAAATCCGAATGACGAAGCCCGATGGCGCGCGAATCGTGGCGCGACTCGTTGTCATTCTAGCTTCGTCAGTAATTCGTCATTGGTCATTCGCCATTCGTCATTTCTCCCATGTCTGTCTTAGTCGATAAAAATACGCGGCTTGTTGTGCAGGGGATTACGGGCAGCGCGGGCGCGTTTCACACGCGCCAATGTATGGATTACGGCACGAACGTGGTCGCTGGCGTGACCCCGGGGAAAGGCGGGCAAATGTTCGATGGCAGGGTGCCGGTGTTCGACACGGTCTGGGAAGCGCGGCAGAAAACCGGATGCAATGCCTCGATGGTTTTTGTGCCCGCCCCGGCAGCCGCCGATTCAATTCTTGAAGCTGTTGATGCGGGCGTTGAGCTCGTGGTTTGCATCACGGAGGGAATACCCGTGATGGATATGATGCGCGTCAAAGCGCTAATGACCGGAAAAAGCTCGAGACTAATCGGCCCGAATTGCCCCGGCATCATCACGCCCGGCGCGTGCAAGATCGGCATCATGCCAGGGTACATCCACAAGCCGGGCAATATTGGCGTGATTTCGCGTTCCGGAACGCTCACGTATGAGGCAGTCTGGCAATTGACGTCGCGCGGCTATGGCCAATCGACCTGCATCGGCATCGGCGGCGATCCCATTGGCGGATTGTCGCATCTCGACTGCGTGAAACTCTTCAACAAAGATCCCGGGACCGATGCGATGATCCTGATCGGCGAAATCGGCGGCTCGGCTGAGGAAGAAGCAGCCGAGTGGATCAAAACGCATTGCAAAAAGCCGGTGGCGACATTCATCGCTGGAATGACAGCGCCGCCGGGACGCCGGATGGGTCACGCCGGCGCGATCGTTTCCGGAGGGAAGGGGACTGCGGCAGGAAAGATCGAGGCGCTCAAGACGGCGGGAATCGCGGTCGCTGATACGCCCGCAGCTATCGCAGATACTTTGATTGCACGACTGAAAGCGCGATCATAAGTTAGCTTTTCCTTTATCAGCGGTAGCTCTACCTTCTGTGAGCGCCAGTTGGAAATCACCCGCGGTCCGTTATGCGATCGCCCAATCGTTAATTGCCTATGAACATACTCACAATTATTGCTATCACCTGGATCGGCAAAGAATATCGATTCCTCGGTCTGGATTGGAGTTATCTCGTTGTCCTCGGTTTCATTGGGAACGCACTTTTTTCGATGCGTTTTCTTGTTCAATGGCTCGCGTCCGAGCGGCAGGGCGAAAGTGTGATTCCGATATCCTTCTGGTACTGGAGCATTGCCGGGAGCGTGATCATGTGTTTCTACTTCATTTTCAAACGGGACCCGGTTGGGATCCTGGCCTATCTGCCCAACTCGCTGATTTACATTCGCAATTTGATGCTGATTCGGAAAGGCGGATCGCCTCCCACTGCGGCGGCACCTTCGCAGAAACCGCGCGAAACTGGATAGCGAAAGTCACTCGATTATCGAATGCGTCTGTCCAAGACGGGTTGAGCCATTGCCCGCAAGATTAACTGACCTCAACTCCGCAACTTCAGCCTGCGCGTCATGGAATATTCTCCCAACCTCGCTCCCGCGCGTCGCGCCGCAACTCCTCAAGTTTCGCTGCAACAATCGGCTTAAGCTGCTCTGTAGACCTGCCCCAGTACTGATCGTACCAATCGCAAAGTCGCTGATACGACAGAAGTTGACCCAACTGGCGGAGCTGAGTGTCAAGCGGTTCTCCGTATACGGCAATTTGGTGAATCATGATGTCTGTAATTGGATGATCACCGAGCTTTCCGTTCATCGAGGAACAACCATCGCCTTTAATTACGGGTTTTTCTGGCCTAATTCGATTTCCGTCGCAGGTCTGCACGTCGAGCAATAAATCTGAGCTGGGCGGTAGTCATTGAGCGGTGGTGGGAAAGGCGAAAGATATGCTTTTTGCGGTCTAATGCGATTAACCGGAAACCCATAATCCCTATGGTTGATCCAGGCATATGTTGCGGTGCTGGGAAAATACACGGCATAGTTAAAGGTGTAGAATCCAGGTTTGCTGCGAGTAACCGAACTAACCGGGACTTCGCCCGTAGTGGGATTAGGTTTCGGCGCGTTACCTGTCAACCAGCAACCCTGTTTGAGGAATACAAAGTTTTCCTGACCATCTGGGCAGCGGTGGTTGAGAGCATCTTCGCGGCTTAGATAAGCGCGGGTGCCGCGGGCCAACTCAGGCCATCTTTTTAGGCCTAAACCTTGATACAGACAGGCCAAGCCAGGGCAGCCTCGATCCAGATTGGCGTTCTCCTCCTGCGATAGCGATCTAAATTTGGACATTAGTTTTACCAGCTCTGGCCTGCTGATTTCATGGAGCCCGTTGAAGTCATGTGTATCAAGAGCGGGTAGCGAATTCACCTGCAATGAATCGCGCTGTGTGTCTCCAGCTACGCCATGCTCTTCCTCAAGATGCGCCTCATGCACAACCATCAACTTCCGCGAACGTGCCAGCCCATAAATTCCGCCACAAACGACTACCGCAGCAGCACTGATGAGAATGAACTTTTTTATCATGCAACAAGAACAAGGTCAGCGACGGCTACCGGGAGCGAGCGCCAATCGAAGTGGAGGTGTTTTAATCATTGGAAAACGTGATCGCACAGCGGGTAGCCGTTCGCTGCGTAGTCTGGTTAGATGGTTGGCTCACCATGCAATCCGCGCGAAGTACATGCCTGCTGCAAGCGCGGCGACGCCGAGCAGCAGGGCGAACCAACCAGATATCGAAGCTCGACTGCTGCGAAGCAAGAGAGAGCCTGCCACTGTCTGCAAGAAACCGAGCACGACCAAGACGAGCCAACTACGCTGCGGACCGATGATCAACGTCACGATCGCGAGCGCCGGCAACGAAAGGACGCACAGCAGGTCTGCCGGAAAGTGCGCTGGACGTGCTTTGAGATCGCTCATCGCTTTACCATCTAACGAGAATTCGGCGGGAAAATCCCGCCTTTAATCACGGTTGCTGATTCGCCGGCAGGCAGATTTGCCGCTTTCCAATCCATCGCCATGCGAATTCGGGCGCGGCCGCTTGGGTGATCGTAGAAGATGAATTCTTCCAGTGGTGCCGGATCGAGTTTGCGATAGGCGCCCAGCTTGAGCGCCGCTTTCGCCATCCCGTCGGGCTCCCGAGCGGTGTTGATCCCGAAAGCATCAGCTTCTCGTTCCGTCACGCGCACGACCGTGTTTGAAAACGGAGTCACAACAAAAATGAATGTGCTGAGGATCAAGACGAGCAGGGGAAGCCCGGCCGGATCGGCGACGCCCCGAACACCCCATTTGTTTCCCCAGCGCCTCACCGCCGCGTCGAAGAGAGTGCGAGTAAGCGCAAACCCGACGAGAATAAAAATCCCGGAATAAGTCAGCAGTTTCGCGCCGTGATTGAGGACGTAGTGGCCCATCTCGTGCGCCATCACCATGCGAATCTCCGGGAGCGTACATTGCTTGAGCAGATTATCGTTCAGCGCAATGCGCGTTGTGCCGAGGAATCCTGAGACATTTGCGCTTACGCGCGTGGTCTGACGCGAGGCATCCACTTCAAAAACCTGGGTGGCCGGAATTTGATTTGCCCGAGCCATCGCCAGAATCGGGTCTCTGACTTTCGGATCCGCCAGCGGTTTATAAGTATTAAAAAGCGGCTCGATATAAATCGGCGAGATGAAAACACCGGCGAACAGAAATGTGACTGTTACAATGGTTCCCCAGATCCACCATGTGCGCGGCGCACGCCGGAACACCGCGTAGAGAGCAATCAGCAGCAGCGTTCCGCCAATCAGCGTGACCCCGAGACCGATCAACTGTTCACCAAACCATGGCAGGAAACTCTGAGTCGCCAGACCGTATTGATGTTCACGATAAAAGTTCTGGTACAGATTCAGCGGAAAGCTCAACAGGTACACGATGATCAGGTACAGGACTGCATAGCACGCCACTTGGAAGGTCCTGAATCTCGTAGCGCGCTCAGCGATATCGCGCAGGCGCGCTGAAATGCGCGAGGTCAGCAGGAAGATCGAGATCGCGGCGGCGAGGAGAAAATTCCAGAGGATCAGCCAATAACCGCCCTCGAAATATGCGTCGGATTTTTCGCGTTTCTCCTGCGGAACAGTGGCCAGCCATGCTTGAGTTGCGGCGGCTGGATCGATCCGCTTCACGTTTTGTGCAGCTTCTTCCGAGGGAGTGGGCGTCGCAGTTTGCCCAGATGCGGCGATCGAAACTGCAAAGAAGAGAGAAACAGCCAGCGACCAGGGAATCAGTCGGTTCTTCATCCAGCGATCAATAGAGAAATCCTCCGCAAAAGAAAAGCATGGCTTTGCCAGACGCGCCGCCTTATTAGGGCTGGACTAGCAAATCCGCCCGATAGAAGATCGGAACATGAAAATGCTTGCCTTGCTGATTTGCACATCTTTTATGGCAATGTGCGGTGTCGGCAATTTAAGCGCGGAAACCCAACCAGCGGATGCGGAGCGTTACGGACCGTACCCCGCTGATTACAAAGAAATCGTGATGAAGTGGCTTGAAACACAACTGATTGATCCGGAGAGCGCCCGGATTGAATGGAAAGGGGATCCGAAACCGGCCGATTTGGGAACCAAAGGCGGACATCTCTATGGGTATCTCGTCAATTTCACCGTGGACGCGCGAAATCGCTTTGGCGGTTACACAGGCAAACAGGGCCATGGCGCGTTGATTCGGAATGGGGAAGTGATCAAGGGTCTCGGTTTCGGCTATTAGCTAATATGAAAAACTTGAAAATGAATTCTCGATCAAACTCGTCGGGCCAGATCTTTGTTGTCTTAATCATCCTGATCGCGGTGATCGGCGCCGGGGCCTGGTGGCTCTTTTCTAACAAGGAGACGATGGCGAAAGAGGGCCGGGCCTTTGGCAGAGAGGCCGTCCAGCGGATTTTCGTTCAGCGCGACGTCAATTTTTTTGCATCGCACCTGAGTCCGCAGGCGCGCATGAATTTCCCGGTTTCTGCGCAACAGGAGTTTATGAACGAAATTGGGAGGCACGGGCCGCCTGTAGGTTCTGTTGACGTGCGGGGCGATATCACCTTCCAGTCACAATTTTTCGAGCCGCGGGGCAGCTTCCAAGCGCGGATAAATTATCCGGCAGAATATGCCGATGTTAATCTCAGCATTTCGCACCCGGTTGGTCGCTGGCAGATCGACGACATTGCGTTTATGCCGCAGAAGCAGCCCGGACCCGGACCTGCACCCGCACCTGCACCTGCACCTGCACCTGAAGCGCCACCTACAGCTTCAGCTCCACCTCCACCTGGGGGCTAGATTTAGTGCTCCGCTTCCCGGGGAGAAGCGCTACAGCAGTAAACGGTCGAGCGAATCGAGGCAAATCTGCGACCAGGTCTCCATCGTTTCGCGGCGCGCAAGCAATTCTTTTTTTGTGAGAAACGTCAGACCCGTGATCATCGCCTCACGCTTTTCCACTTTCGGCTCAGCCAATTTAAAGACGTGTACGATTCCGAGGTGAACGCGTCCCACCTCCGTCGAGTCGTCGTTTAGGAGTCCGACGGTTCGATCTTCGAACGGAGTGCCGATCTTGATTTCCTCGTTCACTTCGCGCTCGACACCGGCGCGATAAGCCGCTTCGTCCAGGGCGAAAAACGTCTCATCGCCTTCGTTCATGTGACCGCCGATTCCGATTGAGCCTTTAGCGACGAGCCGTTGCTCGCCCGCTTTTTTCCCACGCACGTAATGGAGGACCGAGTGCTCGAATGCAACCAGCACGTAGGGAATGATCTGCTTGTATGCCGGATCTCTCTCAGCCTGAGCACGCGGAACAAAGAAATTGTTTCCGCGCGAGAGAATCACCCCCAGATATTTTTCCGCCTCGAAGTTGAGTCCCTGGAAACTGCCAAGCTCATCAAATAAACTGCGTTTGATGACCAGGATATTCTCGTCGGGGGGGGTCATAACCAAGAATTCTTGAAGGGAATGCTGTTAGCATCCCCTGATTCTATGCTCGGGAAGCTGTCAGCTTCCCCTACAGGGTGCGGACATCTCGCGCGCACTAGAATGAATAGCTCAGACCGACTTGGGGCCCCACAAGGTTCAAACTCGGATTCGGGTCGGTTTGATCGGCATTAGAAAGATGCTGATAAAGAATTCCGGCGTTTATTTTCCAATGATCGTTGATCAGATAGGAAATACCGGCCGCCGTTAAGATGTTGAAAGTAAAATCCTGGCCCTGTCCGCCAGGAATTTCCGGGTGACTGTCGATCCAACCTAAACCGAGCCCACCAGAGATGTAGGGAACGAGGCGGCAACCTGGCTGTACGAAGTTGTAGCGCATGCCAAAGTTGAGTCCAAAATAGTGATTCTCGATTCCTTGGAAAATCGGTTCGGCAATCGCGCTGATGTAAAATTGATTGTAACCGCGCAGCCAGCCATCACGGTCTATCGCTCCCCAGCGTACGCGCCCTGTTAAAAATGCCGCGCCGATCTGATAATCGCGCGGGGGATTGATGACGCCGAGTAGATAAGCGGACTCGACCGCGACCTCGAACCGGTGCGGGTCGAATTCGGTTGTGACGGGCTCGGCAGGAGGTTGTGCGATTCCTGCGAACGCTTGCGAGCAAGCCAAAAGAAGAACACAAACAGCTGAGACGTGAAACACTTTCATCTGGCGCGCTATCATAGGGGGAGTTATTTGGATTGCAATTGGATCTCTGTCGCTGGGTCTGTAGCGGCGCTCTGTGAGCGCCGAACCAACGGCGGTCATCCGCTTTCGACAGGCTACGGCGCGACCAGCAGACCGCCGATACAAAATCTCGCAAGATCGGGAGGTAACGGACTCTCCCATTCAATCTCGCCGTCGATCGTCAGCTTCGCTGAATGAAGGGCATGCCGCGGTAATAGCAGTCGTTCCTCGAGCTCACGCGTCCATCCGGTCTCGATAAATTTGAGATAAAGCTGTTCGTCAGCTCCATAAATCTTGTCGCCCACAATCGGGTGTCCGATTGAAGCGATATGAACCCGGATTTGATGAGTTCGTCCGGTATGCGGGATCGCGCGAATGAGAGTGAATTTATTTGCTGGTAGGGCGCGACCAGAGCCTGGTCGCCGTGGCGAGGGCGCGCCGGTCATAGGTTCGTTCGGACGGCTCGGCGATCCGTCCCCACCGGAAACTTTTGTAAATCGTCGCTCGACCCGAAATTCAGTCTGCGCAGAAGCTCCAGCAGGGTGAATCGACTGCTTCAGCCAGATCGCGGATTTTTCGTGTTTACCCTGTCGATCTAGCGGAGCGTCGACGACTTTCGTTTCCCATTCCGGCCAGCCGGAAACAATCGCCAGATATTGTTTTTTCAGCCGGCGCTGTTGCATGAGTAATCCAAATCTTCGCGCGGCCGCCGATGTTTTCGCGACAAGAACGAGACCGCTCGTTTCTCGGTCGAGCCGGTTAACGATCGAGACCTGGCCGGCGTTGGCGATTTCAAAGGCGAGCAATTCGCGCAATTGCTTCCAAAGCGTCGGCGCTCCGCCTGGTTTGGTCGGATGGACGAGCAGAAACGGAGGTTTATCCACGACGATGTAATCGTCCGTCTCGTCGATGACTTGGAAATGGAGTAGTGGAGTGATGGAGTAATGGATTGGTGAACGCTCGCAGAATCAAACCATTGCTCCAACGCTCCAACCCTGCGCTTGACCTTGCTCGCAAAACCGCCTTACCTAGACGCTCAGCCCTAACCAAAGGAGCGCGCAGTTGGACCCCAAAGAAATCAAAGATATCAAAGCCATCATCGATCTGATGGAAAAAAACGACCTTTCGGTCTTCGAGATCGAGAAAGAGGGGTTTCGTCTTAAGCTTCAAAAAGGCCCAGCCGCTCCGACGGCAGCACCTCCGGCGGTTATTATTCCGTCCAAAGCGGTAACAGGCAGTCCTGAAACTACACCGGCGGCCCCCAAGCCGATCGAAAGCAAGCCTCTGAAAGAGATCGTTTCGCCCATGGTGGGGACGTTCTACCGCGCTGGGTCACCGGATGGGGCGCCGTTTGTCGATATCGGAAAGACCGTTACCGAAGAAACGGTGGTGTGCATTATCGAGGCGATGAAAGTGATGAACGAAATCAAGGCAGAAACCAGCGGTGTCATCGCCGAAGTCGTGGCCGAAAATGGCAAACCGGTGCAATTCGGACAGGTGCTCTTTCGTGTGCGCTAGAAAGGCAGGGCGCGACCGCCGGGGCGCGCCATATCGCGCGTCCAAATGTTTGAGAAAATTCTGATTGCCAATCGTGGCGAGATCGCGTTGCGGGTCATCCGTGCCTGCAAAGAACTCGGCATTCGCACGCTGGCGGTTTATTCAGAAGCGGACGTCGATTCGTTGCATGTTCAACTTGCTGATGAATCGATCTGCATCGGGGCAGCGCCAAGCTCGGAAAGTTACTTAAAAATCGATCGTATCATGAGTGCAGCCGAGATCGGCGACGTCGATGCGATTCATCCCGGCTACGGCTTTCTGGCGGAGAACCCGCATTTCGCCGAGGTCTGTGAGAGCTGCAATATCAAGTTTATCGGCCCCTCGTCACGCGCGATGCAGGCCATGGGAGACAAAAACGCGGCTCGTGTTTTTGCGCGGAAAGCCGGCGTGCCCGTGACGCCGGGAAGCGACGGAATTGTCGAGACCGAGGACGAAGCGATCAGGATCGCCAGGAAAATCGGTTACCCGGTGATGATTAAAGCTTCCTCAGGCGGCGGCGGGCGCGGGCTGCGCACCGCTCATAATGAACCAAGCCTTAAATCGGCTTTCCATAGCGCGCGTCACGAGGCGGAGAAAGCGTTCGGAAATGAACAGGTTTACATTGAGAAGCTCATCGTCAATCCGCATCACATCGAATTTCAAATTGTGGCCGACAGTCACGGACACACGGTTCATCTCGGCGAACGCGATTGTTCCATTCAGCGGCGCAACCAGAAAGTAATCGAAGAATGTCCATCGCCGCTGATGACTGCCGCGCTTCGCAAGAAAATGGGAAATTCGGCCGTGAAACTGGCCAAGTCGGTCGGATACGAAAATGCGGGCACGATCGAGTTCCTCGTCGATCAAGACCGGCATTTTTATTTCATCGAGATGAACACGCGCATCCAGGTGGAACACACGATCACGGAAGAGGTTTACGGGTGCGACCTGGTGAAAGAACAAATCCGCATCGCAGCTGGGGAACCGCTCTCCCCTCACGTCGCCCATGCAACTGCGCGGCTGCATGCCATCCAATGCCGCATCAACGCCGAAGATCCGGAGAAAGATTTTCAACCGTCGCCAGGCCGCATTGCATTTTATTACGCGCCCGGCGGCCGGGGAGTTCGAATCGATTCGCATGTTTATACCGGCTACACCGTGCCGTCACACTACGACTCGTTGATTGCGAAAATAATCACCGTCGGTGCGACACGGATCAATGCGATCGAGCGTATGCGCAGGGCACTTGGCGAGTATTACATCACCGGCATTAAGACCACCGTGCCATTTCACGCTGCGATCATGCGAAATGGTGATTTCCGCGACGGAAACTACGACACCAGCTTTATCGAGCGTGTGATGTCGTCGGGTAAACTCGAACTGACATCGCCGTCGATTCGGTTGCGTGAATAAGATTTTGTTTGGCCGCGGCGTTGTCTTGTCGTGTTGATGGGAATGCCGTGAACACCTCGACACAGCGAGGCGGCTACAAGAGCAAGCCATTTTGATGAAGCTGAATCTAAAAGGCGCGCGTCTCTACGGCATAATTGATCTCGGCTATGTCGAAGAATCGAATCCAGTTCACATCGCTGAAGCAATGGTCAAAGGCGGCGTTGATTTGATCCAGCTTCGTGGAAAAGAACAATCCATTGACGAGCTTATCGATCTTGCCGAGGAGCTGCACGAACTGACGTCCCGCTCTTCCACGCCGCTGATTGTGAACGATCGCGCCGAGATCGCGCGAAGAGTTCTGGTGGAAGGTGTGCACGTTGGACAGGACGATTACTCGATTGAGCTCGCGCGACGCAAAGCAGGGCGCGCGATTGTGGTGGGAAAATCAACGCATAGCCTCGAACAAGCTCACGCCGCGCAGCGCGAAGGCGCCGACTACATCGGCTTCGGTCCGATATTCGCGACGCCCACAAAACCCGATTACGCGCCCATCGGACTTTCGGACATTAAACGGGTTCATGAAGAAATGAGTCTGCCGATTTTCTGCATCGGCGGAATCAAAGTTGACAATCTTGAGGAAATTATTACCGCTGGCGGTCAGCGTGTGGCGATTGTATCCGGCTTGCTAAAAGCGCCGGACATCGCCGCTTACGCTCGCGAGATGAAGCGCATGCTTCTAAACATCAAACCTCAAACATCAAACATCGAACATTCCTAATGTCTGTCCTCGTTGTTGGCTCCATCGCACTCGACACCGTCAAAACTCCAGTCGAGGAGCATTCCGATTTGCTGGGCGGCTCAGCATGTTATGCGGCGCTCGGCGCCAGTTTTTTCTCGCCGGTCCGGCTCGTCGGCATCGTGGGCGACGATTTTCCCGAATCCGAGTTTCAATTTTGGCAATCGCGCAAGATCGACAGCGAAGGCGTGCAACGCGTGAAGGGCAAAACATTCCGCTGGTCGGGCGAATATGCATGGGATCTGAACACGCGCGAGACGCGCTCAATCGCGCTCAACGTATTCGAGCATTTCAAACCGGCGTTGCCGGAACCGTATCGCCAGACCGATTTTGTTTTGCTTGCCAACATCGCGCCCTCCTTGCAATCGCACGTGCTCGATCAAATGGAGCGCCCGCGTTTCGTCGTTGCCGACACGATGGATCTTTGGATCGAGACAACCAGATCGGACTTAGACGAGCTACTTCGACGTGTCGATCTTCTCATCTTGAACGACAGCGAGGCGCGCGAAATGACGAAGGAAACAAGTCTCATCAAAGCCGGGCGCCGGATCCGGAAGATGGGGCCGCACTACGTTGCGATTAAAAAAGGCGAACACGGAGCACTGCTTTTCGGAGAAGACGATCAGTTCTTCAGCTGCGGCGCGTACCCACTCGAAGACATTCACGATCCGACCGGGGCAGGGGATACATTCGCCGGCGGTATGGCTGGATATCTCGCGGGCACGGTGAAGAAGGTTCACTTCAACGATCTACGCAAAGCTATGATTTACGGAAGCGTCCTGGCGAGTTTTTGCGTCGAAGCGTTCAGCCTGGAGCGTATGCGCACCCTCTCGATGGAGGAGATTGCAAAGCGCTACGAAACATTCAAGCTCATGAGCCAATTCGAGGTGCCAGCGGCATGACAATCCCCGAGCCCGAGTATCGCAGATTGCTTCTTCGCGCGTTAGTCATGACGGTTTTATGCATCGCTGCGGTGTTGGTGTGTTACTTCTGGATTGATCGCCCCGTGGCGTTCTTTGTCTATCGCCACCAGATCAACACGATCCGGGTTTTTCGATGGCTCACCTATCCGCCACCAGAAGTCCAGAATTGGTCGGCTCTCATCTTGACGATCTTAATCGTTCGACGGGCGTGGGGACCATTTCTGCGCTGGCAGAAGTTTCTCCTCGTCGCGTGTATCAGCTTAATCGTTGCCGATGATTTCCGCATCTCGTTAGGGGATGTTTGCGGTCGCTATTGGCCGGAAACCTGGACCCATAACAATCCATCGCTTATCGGCACTGGCGCGTTCGGTTTCCATCCGTTTCAGCGTGGCGATGACATCGGCAGCTTTCCATCAGGTCACGCTTGCAGAATCCTGGGGTTCGCCATGGTGTGGATAATTGCCACGCCCCGCAGTCGAACCGTACAAATTGTAGTCATCGTTCTCTGCGCTTCAATGCTCGTGAGTCTTGTAGCGATGAACTATCACTTTGTCAGCGACGTTATTGCCGGCGGCACGTTAGGCGGGATCGTTGCCACATACGCCGTGCATTTGGCGCGGGTGCAAATCCCCTGATTGTGATGGTACGCAAGTTATCGACTTACGAGTCCGGGATCGCGGAACGTACTCACCTGCGCCACAAGATCGCACTTGCTGCCGTTGTTATTCTGTTGACGGCGACTGTCGATCTCGGAGCACGCGACGGAACGAAGGATTGGGTCGTTCTCGAGAATTGCCGACTCATTCTGAACCCGGCGAATGACGGCGACAGCTTCCACGCGAGCGTTGGCGAGAAGGAATACCTCTTTCGCCTTTATCTAGTCGACGCGCCGGAAACCGATGCGTTAGCCCCCGGGCGTTTGGTAGAGCAAGCAAAATATTTTGACATCACTGTGCCGCAGGCAATCGAAGTAGGCCAAGCGGCAAAGGCGTTCGCCCAGGAGAAACTTTCCCAACCGTTCACGGTGTTTACGCGTATGACCGACGCGATGGGCCGCAGTAAGATGGAGCGTTTTTACGCGTTTGTGCAGACAAGGGAAGGCGACCTTGGTGAACAGTTGGTTCGCAACGGACTTGCGCGGAACTACGGATTCAGGGCTGTGCCGCCAGGATTAAAAAATTCGCGCCTTGAGGTAGGAAAACTCCAACAACTCGAAGACGAAGCCAAGCAGGAGAAAATCGGGGGTTGGGGTATCAATGCCGGACGATTAAAAGTGCGCGCGCCAAACACGGTAGCTTTTGGTGTTTTCGCTCCGGGAAAAATTGCCCAGCCACGTGCGATGCTCCCGACGAATCCGTCCGGGCCGATTTCCGCAATGGCTCCACCAAGCCCTTCTACCGCTACCAAACCAGTTGAGATGAAAAGATCGCATGTGAAAGAAGAGCCCGAGCTCGGCACGATCGACGTCAACACCGCCACAGAAAAAGAACTGAAAACTATTCCGGGCATCGGTCCGATCATAGCTGCTCGAATTATTGCCGCGCGGCCGTTCCAGAGCGCGGATGATTTGAAAAAGGTGAACGGAATAGGCGATAAAAAATACGAGACGATCCGGCCATATTTTAAGTGACCGATTACGAGCAGGAGTACGATCACGAGAAGAAGAAGCGCGCCCGAGAGGATTCGAACCACTAACCTTCTGATCCGTAGTCAGATGCTCTATCCAGTTGAGCTACGGGCGCCCGTGAAGAGCAGGTAATTTGCGGAGGAAGAGAAAGGCGTCAAATCAGACACGGTAATCCGTGATCAGTTATCAGGTGCAACAATCCAGAATTGTTGATCGACGCTAGGTTAATTTTCTGCTGCGCTTCACAACGCTCGCTTCGATTTCGACCTCGGCGAGAAATTGTTGCGCGATCGGAGACAGTTTTCCTGCCCAGGCCGCTCCAACAACGACGGGCGGAAACCCCGGCAATGGGACCACGCGCACCCCGGGCGGGGGTTTGAAACCGGGGGTAGCGACAGTCGCTCCGACCCCGTACGCGTTGGCGACGTAGTGCTCGATTAACCCCGTGGAGCTCACTTCGATCCCCGGAAACCATTCGACACCGAACCGGGCAAGACCGCGCTGAAAATGCGTCTGCACCGCATCGCCGCGTGGAAAAGTGATCAGGCTCTCTTCGATTTTGTCCTGGCTCCATAATTGTTTCGCAGTTGTCGGGTGGTGCCTTTTGTTAACCAACAAAATCAATGGGAGTTCCAGCAGCGGACGCGAATGAATCTCCAGACGCCGCTTCCCATCGAGTATGGTAATCGCTAGGTCGATGTCTCCTGCCAGCAACAGTCTCTCTGCGTCGGCTTGTGCTGTCTCGTGAAGTTGGAGCCGGAAAGAAGGAAAACGCCGGCGAACCCGTCGCAATAATCCGGGGACATAATCGTGCAGCACGACCGAAGGAGCAGCGATACGCAATTGCAGGGAAGCGCCCCGGATTCTGCCAGCGACTTTGTCCACGTCATCGAAAAACGGTTTGATGAATTCGAATAGCTCTGCGCCCGCCGGAAGAAGGGAAAACGGCCTGCGATTGAATAGTTTCGCGCCGAGGGCTTCCTCGAGTCTGGCGATTTGTCCGCTCACGGCCGGTTGCTGAATTCCGTATGGCATCCTGCGCACAGCGGCTGCGATGCCGCCATGCTTGGCCACATAATAGAAAAGCTCGAGGTGATGAATGTTCATGATCGAATAATTCGATGCTAACCGGCAAATTTATCGATTCACGTATCTGTGCCAAACCGTGCATTATGTGAATCAGTTCGCACACCTTAATTTATGGAAGCTCTCGTTTTTCTCCTGCTGGTTGTCATCGCCGTGTGTTTCGTACTGCCTCTGGTCGCAATCGCGAAGGCAACTGGCGCGCGGCGTTCCGTTGAAGGTTTCGAATCCAGATTGCGCAGCTTGGAAGCGGAGTTGCAGATGTTAAAGCACGCGCCGGGCGAACTGGGAGCAGAGCCCCCCCTGCTGAGCTGCCAGCGCCACAACCCTCGCTGCCGGCGATCAACTGGGAGCAATTCATGCGCGCAAAACTCTTCGCGTGGATCGGCGCACTGGCGCTGTTCCTCGGCGTCGCGTTTTTCGTGAAATATTCATTCGAGCACAACCTCATTTCCCCGGAATTACGCGTGGCGATCGGTTTTGCAGTAGGGCTGGTTTTGGTCGTAGGCGGGTTAGCACTGAAGCGCAAGGAGAACATCGTTACAGCGCAAACACTTTGTGCGACCGGAATTCTGATTCTTTACGCCGTCACGTTTGCCTGCCGGTCGTTTTACCATTTCCCGTTCTTCGGATTGGTTCCGACCTTTTTGCTGATGACGCTGATCACAGCAGTGGCATTCCTGCTCGCCGTGCGTCTGGATGCGATCATGGTGGCCATTCTCGGAATGGCCGGCGGTTTTCTTACGCCGATCCTGCTCTCGACCAGACAGGATAATCCGTTTGGTCTTTTTGGCTATATCGCGCTCCTCGATATCGGGCTGTTGATGGTGGCGCGCCGGAAACAATGGAGCGCACTTCCCATTCTAGGCGCGGTCGGGACCGTGCTAATGCAAATCGCGTGGGTGACACAATTCTTTCTGCGCGAGCAATACTTCCTTGCCAACAGGGTGCTCATACCGATGGCAATTTTCCTCGGTTTCGAACTTCTTTTTTGCACCGCTCTGGGGACAACGAAACGCGGATTGAAATCGGAAGGCGCGTTCACGGCCGCGGCTATCGGAATAGGCGGTGTCGCGATCCTGTGGGGCTTTTATTTCCTTTCGTTTCAAACTTTTGGGAATCGGCCTGCGTTGTTGTTGAGCTACATTTTCCTCGCGGATGTCGGTCTGCTGGCAATTGCCATCGCGAAGGAGAAGCTGGCCGCACTGAGCACGGTGACCGGGCTGGTCGTTTTCACATTTCTCGCGATTTGGACTGGGTGGTATCTCAAGACACAAAATCTTTATGTCGCGCTTGCGGCATTTTTCGTTTTCGCGTTGCTGCACTCAGTGGCGCCGCTACTACTGCATCGATTTCGGAAGATCGATTTGCCGTGGTGGAGCCATCTGTTTCCCGCGCTAGCGCTGGTGCTGATCTTAATGCCGGTCTTCAACTTGCCGGAAGTTTCGTTCGTGGTTTGGCCTCTCGTGTTTTGTGTGGATCTGATCGCCATCTTTTTGGCGGTCGCGACCGGCGCTTTGCTGTCGATCCTGGTTGTTTTGTTGCTTACGTTTGTCGTGATCGGTGCATCGATGTTGCGTATTCCGATTGAGCTCGCGGGCTTGCCTGGTTCGCTTCTTCTTCTTGGCGCTTTCGCCATTTTCTTTGTGGTAGCGGCGATTTGGGCGAGTCGCCGGTTGCCTACTGGTCCGGACATCACAACCACTGGAGCTGGAAAATTGTTCGGCCCTCTCACTGATCCGGCCAATTTCGCAATCCAGCTTCCCACCTTGTCGGCGACGCTTCCTTTTCTTTTGCTTATCATGGTGACGCTCCGGCTTCCGTTGCTGAATCCTTCGCCAGTTTTTGCCTTCGCGCTCGTGTTCGTCGTCCTGCTTCTGGGCATGGCGAAGATATTTTCTCTCGATCTGCTCCCCGCGGTCGCTCTTGGAGCCACCCTTGCCTTGGAATATGCCTGGCACTCTGCGCGCTTCAGTAGCGATCACGCGATGCTGGCGCTCGCCTGGTACATCGGGTTCGCCGCCGTCTTCACGATTTTCCCGTTCCTGTTTCATCGACAATTCGCTGCAAAAACTGTGCCTTGGGCGACGGCTGCGCTGGCTGCGCCTTTGCACTTCTTTCTTGTCTATGATGTGATTCGAACCGCTTATCCAAACGGCATGGCTGGGTTAATTCCCGCGGCCTTCAGCGTGCCGTCACTGCTGGGTCTGATTGTGCTTTTGAAAAGGACATCAGTGGAAAGTCCGGCGCGAAACGCGCAGCTCGCATTATTTGGTGGGGCCGCGCTGCTTTTCATCACGCTTATTTTTCCAATTCAGTTCGATCGGCAATGGATCACTCTCGGCTGGGCGCTCGAAGGCGTCGCTCTCTGCTGGTTGTTTCAACGGGTGCCGCATCCCGGGTTGCGTCTTGTGGGAACTGCTCTGCTGGCAGTTGCATTTGTCCGACTCGCTCTAAACCCGACGGTCCTCAGTTACCATATTCGCTCCGTAACGCCGATCTTTAATTGGTATCTTTATACCTACGGCATCGTCACTGTCTGCCTTTTTGCTGCGGCTCGACTCCTTGCGCCGCCGCGAAACCTCGTTCTCGGCCGCAACGTCCAGCCGCTGTTTTACGCTCTCGGAACGATTCTCACCTTTCTGTTGTTAAACATCGAGATCGCGGATTACTTCAGCCGGCCGGGCATGGCGGCGCTCACATTTCAATTTTCCGGAAACTTCGCGCGCGACATGAGTTATAGCATCGCGTGGGCGGCGTTCGCGCTATTGCTCCTGATCATTGGCATTCGTCGAACTGCCAGGCCGTTGCGGTATGCGAGTCTGGGATTGCTCGGCGTCACTATTCTGAAGCTTTTCCTGCACGATCTCTCGCAGCTTGATCAGCTTTATCGGATCGTTGCTTTCGTAGTGGTCGCGATTATCGCGATCTTCGCTTCTTTTCTTTACCAGCGCTTTTTTGGCCTCTCCCAAAAGCCGGTCCAATGAAATTCGGATTTGCTGGTCTTCTAATCGCGACGTTTTGGTGCGCCGAATCGTTTGGCGAAATGACGCCGAACGAGTGGCGATTCAGCCAGACTATTGATGTGCCAGCAACCGGATTGGTTCGGGTGAACGTGCCGCTCGAAACGCTCGATGCTGCGCGTCCCGATCTGGCAGATGTGCGCATTGCCGACAGTACTGGGCGCGAAGTGCCTTATCTGATCGATCGGCCTATGCCTCGCCGCGAGTCTGTCCTGCGTTCACAGGAATTGCGGACTGCGCTCGAGCCAACAGCAACCCGGATTACATTGACGACTGGGACAAGATCGGCGCTAAAAGGCGTGACCTTCGAAACGCCCCAAGGCGTTGAATTCATTAAGGCGGTGGGGGTGGAAGGTTCGCATGACGGGACAACGTGGCTTCAGCTCGCAAGCGACAAGCCGATTTTCAGGATGGCGGGTGGCGCAGCGAATCCGAGTATTTCTTTTTCCGAGGGGGTTTGGGAATTCCTCCGGCTGACGGTGGATGACAGTCGCACGGCTGCGGTTCCGATCACGGGGGTCCTCCTGCAGGTCGCCGAGACAAACGCACCAGCGGAGCCTTTTCCGCTCACAATCAAGACGCGTGACGAAAGTTCCCGTCTAACGCGCCTTTCAATTGGTCTTGGTGCGATGAATCTGACGGTTGCTTCCCTGGGCATCGAAACGACCGACCCGTTGTTTGTGCGTCCGGTCACAATCGCCGTGCCGGAATTGGCTAACGAAAATATTGGCGAGCAAACGCTCTGTGCCGGGTCGGTTTATCGCGTGGACTTCAATGGCAAAGTGGAATCACAAGTCGAAATTCCAATCGACAGGCAAGTCTATGGCCGCGAATTAATCTTGCTTATCGATAACGGCGACAGTCCGCCACTCGTTATCAATGCAGTCCATGGCAGCAGGCGCGTGACAAATCTCTTGTTTTTTGCGCGTGAGGCGGGCCGCTACCAACTGCTTTCCGGCAACAGTCAGTGCGCTGCGCCGCGTTACGACCTCTCCGATTTGGATAACCAATTGAAAAACGTCGGAGCTATCGAAGGACGGGCGGGACCGTTGATTGCCAATGCGGATTACCGGCAGCCGGATAACCTCGCGGCGCTTCCGTTGACAGGCGCAAAAATCGACGTCGGCGTGGAAATTCCGCAAGCCAATTCAACTTTCCAAACTTGGAGCCCAGCAGATCGAGCTAGACCCCGACGTGCTCGTCCACGCGGCAGTGGACCTACGTGATTTGCGAATCGTGGTCGACGATCGACAACTCCCATTTCTATTTGAGCGCCCCTCCATTTCTCGCTCGCTTCCATTGGTGTCGGCGGAGGCCAGCGATCTGAAGAAGCCAAGGCTTTCACGCTGGTCGCTGAAATTGCCGCAGGCCGGCATCCCGATCACACGGATCACATGCGCGGCCGATTCCGCGCTCCTTCAGCGCGAGATGCGTCTGTGGGAAGAAGCGACGGACGATCGGGGCGATAAGTTCTCTCGTGAACTTGGTCACGCGACTTGGAAAAGAGTGCCAGGGGAGACGGCGCGAGAATTTGCGATTCACCTCGATGCCGTGCCGAGGGGCGACATGCTGCTTTTAGAGACGGACAATGGCGACAATCCGGCGATCAAGCTGCATGATTTCCGCGGCCATTATCCTGTCAGTCGAATCGTCTTCAAGACTGCGTCCGATTCGATGCAGCCAATCTGGCTCTACTACGGAAACCCTGACGCTGCTTTGCCACATTACGACGTCGCGCTGATCGCAGATCAGCTTTCCCGCGCAGAACGTGCGCCTGCGACGCTTGGGCCACAGGAAAATATGAATTCGAAAACGGAGCGAATCATTCAATCACTGAGCGGTTCGGCGCTTTACATTTTCTGGGGCGTGCTCGGGGTGGTGGTTGTTGGATTACTGTTACTTATCTCCCGTTTGCTTCCAAAAACGCAATGAGGGGCCAACCTTTGGCTGCTTCAGTGTTCACGAAAACCCGGCGCTGCATCTTCTGTCCACTTATCACAGATCACTGATCACAATTTGAATGACAATTTTCCTTGGATGCGGCTTCGCTGGGAAATACCTGGAAGGCGGTGGCAATTTTTCCGTGCCGCTGCAATGGATGCTTGGACTGCGACGATTGAAACTCGACGCGATCTGGCTGGAGTTGTTGCGGGGGACAAACGATCCCCGCGGCGACCAGGCCAGGATCAATAATTTCCAGCGACAATTGCGCGCGCACGGATTGGCTGGTCGATACTGTCTGCTTTACCAAAACCCGGCGTTGGACGCGCATGGCTTATCAGACATGCGTTGCATAGGAATGTCGAAACGCGCTTTGCTCGATCGGCTGGCGGGACCAACCACACTGCTCAATCTCAGTTATTCGATTCATCCGCCGTTGCTTTTGCAGTTCGAGCGCCGGATTTTTTGCGATCTCGATCCGAGCGAAATCTTTTATTGGATGACGAAGATGGAGATGGGCCAATCCTATCACCACGACTTCTGGACGATTGGCCTGAACGTTCGTGGGCATGATTGCCGGCTGCCGAGGTCCTCGCTTCGCTGGAAAACATTTTATCCGTTGGCGGATACGAAACTTCTCCGCCGCCGGCCGCGTCCGCGCCTACCCAAATTCACGACGATCGGACAATGGTATTGGGGTGGAGCAGTGGAAGTGGATGGCGCGTTTCCAGATCTTTCGAAAAAATTTGCCTTCGAGCCTTATCTCGATCTTCCGAAACGGATTCCCGAAGCGCATTTTGAACTGGCAATGAATATCACGGCGGACGATCCGGAGCGGGCGCGTCTCAACAAGCGCGGCTGGCACATTGTCGATCCTCACCGGGTTGCCCACACACCCGGCCGTTACCGGCGCTATATGGCCGGATCGCTTGCCGAATTTACAGCCATTAAAGGTGTGGATGTGGCGTGGAAGACTGGCTGGATAAGCGATCGCGCGGCGGCCTTTCTTGCGCTGGGGCGACCGGTCATTACCGAACCAACCGGAGCGGAAAAATATCTGCCCTCAGAGAACGGGTTCCGTTTTGTCCGAGGGGCCGACGAGGCGGAACGCGCGGTAAAATTAGTACTGCGGGACTGGGCGCGACTCTCCAGGCAGGCGCGCAATTGCGCCGCAGAGATCTTCGATTCCGCAAAGAATCTTCGGAATATTCTCGATCTTTGAGAGTTTTACCCGGCAGGCGAGACGCCCACCGGCCCCATCCGCCTTCGCCAAGGCTACGGTGTGACAAGCAGATCCATAGTATTGGAAGGCGCTCTTTTTTGGCGTTGCAAAACGATTTGCGGATGTTACTCGTTGTCCCGTTATGGCTGACTTGATCAAAGCAGGCGAGCTGAAAGAGCGCATGAAAAAAGTGCCCGAATGGGAGTTGGAGAAGAAGCACATCGAGCGCACTTTTGAGTTTGATGATTTTGCCGATGCGATCGATTTCGTAAACGCAGTGGCTGAAGTGGCGGAAGAAGAAGAGCACCATCCCGACATCGATATTCGCTACAACAAAGTGCACCTGGTTCTCTCGACGCACAGCAAAGGCGGCCTAACCGAGCTCGATTTCGGACTGGCGGAACGGATCGACACGCTGGCGGAGTAGAAAAATCACCAGTGATCGGTGATCAGTTGTCAGTGATCAGACAGCGTCTTGTCCACGGCCGGGCTTCGGCAGGCGTCCTTCGTCAGCGTCAATGAACTGAAACGCCGTTTCGATATCGGATCTGTCGGACATGCCGGCTTCCTTTTTCCGCCGTTTGAGCGTCCCGGAAACTTCGTCGTTCCAGCCTCGTTTGCGCATGAATTCGTTCCAGATGTAAACGTCATTTTCAGATGGCTTACGGCCAACGTTGAAGCACCATTGAAGAATTTCCTCGTCGGAGCCGCCGCGTGTCACGTGCTCGACTAATTGGTCGTAGTTGATTCGGAGAAAGGTCACGCACTTTTCGTCGAAACCTTTCCCAAGGTTCTCATGATAATCCGCAGGCAATTGGCCTTTGGCGTGCAAACGAATTTTGTCGAGCATTCGTCCGAAATAGAAAAGACCACCCACTTTTTCAAATGGACTGCGGAGAGTAACCGTGGCCATCAAAATGCAGTTTGGGCGTTTTCCTGTCTGGTTCAAGTGAGTGAATGCTTCAGCGGCACAGCGTTTTTCATTTAGCGATTTAGCGATTCGGTGCGTTAATTGCCTCGATGGATCGGATCGTTGGAATTGAAACCGAATACGGCTGTCTTCTGAGCAAGGAAGAGCCGCACGCCAATTCCGAGCTTTGGCCGGCAAAGGTCAAAAACTACCTCTTTCGCAAAGCCGAGGCGGGCACGATCGATCTGCATTATCGGGATTACGAAGAACCACCGGGCAACGGAGGTTTTCTTCTAAATGGCGGGCGTCTCTATCTCGACATGGGGCACATCGAGTACGCGTCGCCGGAATGCCTGCATTTACACGATCTTGTCACCTACGAACTGGCCGGAGATGACCTGCTCCACTCATCACTCGTCGCGTTGGGCGCAGACAGTCACGTGTCGTTCATCAAAAACAATGTCGATCATCATACCGGGGCCACCTTTGGTTGCCACGAGAATTACTTGATGAAACGGGAGGCGCAATTCACGCCGCCAATTCTCGGAACGCTGCTTACTTTTTTGGCGACAAGGCAGATCTTTACCGGGGCGGGGCGCGTCGGCCAATCCAATCCGCTCGCGTTCGATTTTGAACCGCCGCAATCAGAAGCGCAGGTCAATTTTCAGCTTAGCCAACGCGCCGATCACATCGTGAATGACATTTATCAATGGGTGCAATTCAATCGCGCGATCATCAACGCCCGGGATGAACCGCTGGCGGATTACCGAAAATATCGGCGGCTTCATTTGCTCATCGGCGATTCCAACATGAGCCCGTTTGCCACCGCACTGAAGATCGGCACGACTGCTTGCATTTTGTCGCTGCTTGAGAATGGCCAATTACCGAGGGATCTTGTCCTGACCGATGCCGTCCAAAGCACCCGTGATATCTCGCGCGATACTACTCAGCAATGGATTGTTCAGCTCGAGAATGGCAAGAGCATCGGGGCACTCGATGTGCAGTGGGAATTCCATCAACTGGCACGAAAATATTTGGGCGACAGGAACGCGGAAACGAACTGGCTACTGGAAAGCTGGGGCTTCGTCCTTGAAGCACTCGAGCGAAACCATCAATCGCTGATAGGCGGGGTAGACTGGATCACGAAGAAGTGGTTGCTCGAGACGTTTGTGGAGGCGGAAAAACTGACATGGGCCGATCCATGGCTGCAAAGCCTCGATCTCGAATATCACAACATCGATCCGCTCCGTGGATTATTTTTCGGTGTCACTCCGGGCAAGCGAATTGCGGAGTGGAACGACAGTGTACGTCGCCCGACCGCGACACACACTCCTCCCGCCAATACCCGCGCATCAGGTCGCGGGCTTGCAGTGGCTTTTTTTCAATCCCAAAGCGGTAGGCTCCCTTACGTGATTAATTGGGATTCGATCGCCTGCGATAGCCGCGATTTTCTTGTCATGGGCGACCCGTTCCAGACTTACAAGGAGGAAGTAGACCGGTTTTTAGCAAGACCACGGTCAGCTGGCAGCTTGACCGATGATATTCAGCTTTGACAACAGTCCTGCACCGCGGTAGCCGCCTTAGTCGAGGCGTTGCAGCGAGGAGATACCGTAATTTTCCTGGAGATTGGGCGCTTCGGCCGCCACTTGCGCGGCGTCGAGCTCAATCTGCTTCGGGTCTTCCTCGGTCTCGATTTTGATGAAGCCGTCAATTGGCTGTTTCACCGCTTTCGCCAGGTCGTCTAACGACTTGATTTCTTTCCCGTTCACTTTTGTAACCGTCAAATAAGAGAGGTCATCGTAGCCGACTGTGCTGTCGGCCGGGAGGACCTGACTAAGGATAACGACGCGGCGGTTTCCATCCGGAAAGAGTTCCGATTGGAAGCGATCAAAGTACACCAGACGCTGGGGCGCTGATCTTTCCCAGGTTGGCCCCCATTCTTTTAGGTACTGGCGGGAAAGCTCCTGAAAAATGAGACCCCCGAGCACATAATAGCGTGGAGGCTGGTCGAGATTGTACGGTGGGCTGACATAATCTTTCGCGTCTCGATGCTCAAGCGTCACGTTTAGCTGGATAGGCTTGCCGTTGCGCTCAACGCGGAAAGGAACAACGTCGCCGGAATATGCGTGCGCGGTAAGCAGATTTGTGAACTCGATCTTCCCGTGGAGCGGATCCACATAGTTACCATTTTGGTCGATTTCGCGATCTGCAACCGCTGTCACGATGTCGCCGACCTGCAGCCCGGCTTTCATTGCCGGCGTGTTCGGTTCCACATTCGTAACGTAAACGCCGCCGCCCTTGTCTTTTTCTCCGGCAAACTCGCGCAGTTCGGGATCGCGTGTTGGGAAAAATGAGAAGCCGGCGGACGGGAAACCGCGATAATGCTGGCT
>WNFV01002034.1_pt1 | contig 31168 bp, 31 predicted proteins | sample 5400101 | NCBI WGS metagenome assembly WNFV01 (sample SAMN13153361, study PRJNA577476) | soil metagenome | isolation source: 115 cm soil or saprolite under grassland replicate 1 | place: USA:California | collected 2016-06-15 | reverse complement strand
ACACCACAGCATCATGGGGCTAGCCCACATCAAACCTCGTGATGGTGGCTCGCCCGACGGGATGAGGCTTATTGCCAAGGCGCTGGAGGGCATCAGCCTGTGGGCAGACATGCTGCATTCGTGGATCGGCCTCGACGTGCACCCGAGGTTTTCCCTCGACGGCTGTCTGGTCACCGCGCGCATGCGCCTTGAGTAGCCGCCATGCCAACTCCCATCTTGATCGAACCCGACCAGGCGGCGGCGCTCGACGAGCCGCACGTCTTCATCGACACCCGTGCTCCGGCAGACTACGCCGCCGGACACATCGCGGACAGCGTCAGTATTCGCGAGGTGTTCACGACCCTGGCCATGTCCAGCGGGCCGGGGTTGGCCACGCTACGCGATACCTTTGCACGCCTGTTCGGGGCCGCCGGTCTCTCCGGCGCCGAGCGAGCCATCGTCTATGAAGATTCCATGGACACCGGCAACGGTCAGTCTTGTCGCGGGTATTTCTTGTTGCGATATCTCGGCTATTCGAAGGTGTCGGTTCTGCACGGCGGGCTTCAGGGTTGGTTGGCAGCAGGTTATCCGGTCACGACGCGGTCAACGACGGCGAGGCCCGCGTTGTTCCCGACCGCTGTCGATGAGCGCCTGATGGTGACCAGGGACGAAATGCTGGCGGCGCTTGGCGACGCCCGGGTGACCACGCTGGACGTGCGTGACGAACCGGAATGGCTGGGGCAGGCGTCCGCGCCCCCCGGCTCAGAAGATCCATCGCTACGGAAGGGACGGATTCCCGGCGCTCGGCCACTGCCATGGCGGCGAATGCTTTCGGGGCCGCCCGGCCAGACGCGCTTCCGGTCCGCGGCGGAGGTGCTCGAACTTTGTCGCGGCATCGGTTTAGATCCCCGGTCGCGGGTGTTCATTTACTGCTTCAAGGGAGCACGGGCCGCGAGCACGTTGGTCGCCCTGGAGCGGGCCGGCTTTACCGACGTTCGCAATTATTTTGCGTCGTGGAACGAATGGGGACGCGCACCGGAACTGCCAATCGAAGAGGCGAACCCTTCCTCGCGGCTGATCTGATCATGGAGACAAAAATGAGACGATTGTGTGCCTTGATGAAAGTGACGGCACTGACAATTGTTCCGGGTACAGTGATGCAGGGTCTCGAGCGCGCGTTGACCGACACCTACTTTTGCAACTTCTTGATGTTCCAGTCGCTGCCGGACATCTGGGCCGTTGTCGAGCGAGCATGAACCCCGTCGACATGAAAGGGCGCCTGGGCGATCCGGCGGCCGTCGATGCCTCGCTGTCGGACCTGGCCCGCGGCGTGGCCGGGTGCGAGATCTTGCGTATCGCCGCGCAGGTTCGCGCGCTGAAGGCCAAGGGCGCCGCCATCTGCAACCTGACGGTCGGCGATTTCGATCCGACGTATTTCCCCGTGCCGGCACTGTTGCTGGACGGCGTGCGCGACGCCCTGGCCGCCGGACACACCAACTACCCGCCGTCCGACGGTGTGCTGGCCTTGCGCGAGGCGGTGGCGCGGTTCTACGCGCGCCGGCTGGGCCTGGTCTACCCGGTGGAATCGGTGCTGATCACCGGCGGGGCGCGGCCGCTGCTGTACGGCGCGTGTCGCACGGTGCTGGATCCCGGTGACGTGGTCGTGTACCCGGTGCCGTCGTGGAACAACCACTACTATGCGTACCTGTGCAACACCAAGCCGATCGAGGTGCCGGTGTCGGCCGACACCAACTTTTTTCCCACGGCGAAAACACTGCGCCCGCACCTTTCAGCCGCGCGCCTGCTGCTGATCAACTCGCCGCTGAACCCCACCGGCACGGTGATCGATCCCGAAGAGCTGCGCGCCATCAGCGAACTGGTGGTGGAAGAAAACCGCCGCCGGGCCAAGGCGGGCGGTGACGCCGGCAAGGCGTTGTGGCTAGGTCTACTGGCAACTCACTTTTGGGTCCGCACGCCACGCCACGCCGCCCACGGTGTGTGAAGACGTGGCGCCGTATACCATCATGCTGGACGCCGCTTCGAAGAGCTTTGCCGCCACCGGAATGCGCGTGGGCTGGGCGGTGATGCCGCCCGCCGCCCGCCAGCGCATGTCGGACATCCTGGGGCACGTCGGCGCCTGGGCCCCCAAAGCCGAGCAGGTGGCCATGGCAGCGCTGCTGGACGACGAAGCGGCCGTGCGCACGTACCACGCGGGCATGCTGGCGCGAATCAAGCTGCGCCTGGATGCGCTGGCCGACGGGTTCCAAAAGATGCGCGCCGATGGCTTTCCGGTCGAGGTGATCGCGCCGCAAGGGGCGATCTATCTTTCGGTGCGCGTGGCCGTCCCCGGCCGCACCAACGAGGAGATCCGCAGGCTGCTGCTGGACCAGGCCGGCTTTGCCGTGATGCCGCTCCAGGCCTTCGGGCTGCGCGGCAACAGCGGCTGGTTCCGCATCTCCGTCGGCGCCGTCTCCGAGGCGGACATCGCCGAAGCGCTGCCGCGCGTACGGGCTGCGCTCGCTACGCTCGCTTCGCCGGTGCTCTAGGCCATCCCTCTCCAATGCCTGAGAGATCCAACGCCGCCGATCCTGCTCGCCCGCTGTCCCCGGACGATCTGACGACGTATTTCCGGAGCGCCGCCAAGCCGCGGGCCCAGTTTCGGATCGTCATCGAGCAGGAGAAGATCGGGGTGCTGCCCGACGGGCGCGCCGTGCCCTTCGAAGGCGACGGCGGATCTCCGCCATCCTGGCGCGCCTGCTGGACCGCGGGTTTGTCGCCCAGAGCGAGGACGGACACATCATCGCCCTGGAACGCCAGGGCGAACGCATCACGGTTGAACCGGGTGGTCAGCTGGAGCTGTCGGGCGCCACCCTGGGCGACGCCAGCGCCTGTCGCGACGCCCTGCTTCGTCACGTCGCTAAGGTGAAGGCCCCATCGCCCAGCCGATGGGAATCCGTTTCCTGAGGGTGGGCGCGTGGCCGTTCGGCTCGCTGGAGGAGATCCCTTGGCTGCCCAAGCGGCGCTACACGCAGATGCGCGCCTATCTGCCCAGCAAGGGCCGCCTGGCCCACGACATGATGAAGCGGACGGCGACCGTGCAGGCGAATTTCGACTACGACAGCGAGGCCGACGCCACCGACAAGCAGCTTACAGGCAGTCGCGTTCGCGCCGAGATCTGCGATGCTGTCGCTGGGAGGCATCACAGCCGCCCGCCATGAGCAAATGAACACCGTTGGTCAGACGTTCGTCCTCTCGGCGCCCTTCTTCGGCATCGTCTTTGGCGGCTACTTGATCGCGCACTTGCCGTTCTGGCGGACGGCGTGGACAGAGCTTGGTAACAAGTTCGTCTTCGCGGTGGCGCTGCCCGCAATGCTGTTCCGCATGATGAGCGATCTGTCCGCGCTGCCCGTGGTCGATGCCCGCCTGCTGGTGGCGTTTTTCGGCGGGTGCTTGATCGTGTTCGTGATCGGGCGTTTTTTGGCGGCTTCGATTTTTCGCCTGGACGGCGTGTCGCAGTCGGTGTTCGCGCTGGGCGGCGTCTACTCGAACCACGTGCTCCTGGGATTGCCGCTGGCCAAGCTGGTGCTGGGCAGCGCCGCCCTACCGTCGGTGGCGCTGGTGCTGGTCTTCAATGCGCTGACGCTGTGGACGCTGGTGTCGGTGTCGGTCGAGTGGGCACGCCACGGCTCGTTCACGCCGCGCGGCCTGGGCAAGACCGCCCTTGGCGTGCTGACCAACCCCATCGTCGCCTCCATCATTGGCGGCACGCTGTTCGGCCTCGCCGGTTTGCACTTGCCGGGCCCGGTGTCGACCGGTCTCGATGCGCTGGGCAAGCTGGCAGCGCCGGCGGCGCTGCTGGTGTTGGGCATGGGTCTTCTCCAATACGGCGTTGGCAAGGGTTGGCAACAGAGCCTCACCATCTGTCTCGTCAAGCTGGTGCTGCAGCCGCTGGTGGTCTGGGGGTTGGCGCTGGCGTTGAAGCTGCCCGCGCTGGAGACCCGCGTCGTGGTCCTGATGGCGTCGATGTCGGTGGGTGCAAACGTCTACCTGATGGCGGTGCAGTTCCAAGCCCTGCAGGGGGCGATGGCGGGCAGCCTGGTGCTGTCCACCGCGCTGGCCGCGCTGACCACACCGATCCTGCTGGCCATCATCGGATGATGCAGAGATCGGCGAGCTCAAGCGCCGGCGCGGCCCCGCCACCCCAGGGCTTGAGCGCTTCCGCATGGGAACCCGCGCAAAGTGCAAGCAGAAACGCCCCGGCCAATAAACGCATCGATCAGCTTCGCCACCAACTTTGTGATCACTTACGATGAAGACGTCCCCGGTGCTATCCGAGTTCCTGAAGCTGGCTCCACTTGGCGATCTGTGGGTGTTCGGCTACGGATCGCTCACGTGGTTGCCGGGGTTCCGCTCGAGCCAAAAATCCGTGGGCCAGGTCCACGGCTACCACCGTTCGCTCTGCGTGTACTCGGACCGTTATCGGGGTACCGAGAAGCGGCCCGGCCTCGTGATGGGGCTATGCCGGGGCGGATCCTGCTGGGGCATGGTGTATCGCGTTTCCAGCGCGCAGGCCACGCGCGTGCTGGCCTATCTGTGGCGCCGTGAGATGTTTAACCACGTTTACCAGCCGCGCTTCTTGCGCGTGCGCATCCGCGGCGGCGGCAAGGTCCGTGCGCTCGCATTTGTCGCCGACACGGCGCACCAGCTCTTCATAGGCGACCTCGACGTTGAGCACACCGCGCGGCTGGTTGCCCAAGCGCATGGCGAGCGCGGCCGCAACATCGACTACCTGAGCAATACCTTAGCCCACATGCACGAGGTTGGCGTGCGCGATCCGCATCTCGATCGTGTGCTGCTCAGAGCGCTCGCCCTGCGCGGCGCGCGGCGCGCTCTTCAATCAAAAAAGAGGGGCAATTTGAAGCGATGAGCCCCTGGCCCGCGAAGAGCGGGCGCTCAAACTATTGGGCTCGGCCTGAATGAGTTCCTGATACGCCATCGGCTCTTTCTTCGCCCCGAGAACATTTACCCCCCGGCTGGCGGCTTGTCCGCTTGCTGGTCGGCGTGCGCGGCGTGAAAGGCGGGCAGGGCGGCGCACGCCGCCTCCGCGCGCAGCAGCGTCGGGAACGGCGCCGTGTCGACGGTGAACCGGCGCGCGAAGTACATCTGCGGCACCAGATAAATGTCGGCGAACGTCGGTGTGTTGCCGACCAGGAACTTTCCGGCGGTTTCGCCCGCCAGCGTCTCCAGGGCCTTCAAGCCGCGGGTGATAAAGTGTTTCACCCAGGCAAGCTCGTCGCTCTTCAGCACGTCCTTCACGTGGTTCAGCACAGGCAGGTTCTGGTACGGCTGCACGCCGGAGTTCACCAGCTCGGCCAGCTGACGGCTGCGCGCGCGCAGCCAGGGCTCCGCCGGCAGCAACGCCGGCGTCGGAAACTGCTCTTCGAGATATTCGAGGATCGCCATCGACTGGGCGATCCGCCGCGGCGCCGATTCGCTCGGGCGGGGGTCCAATTCCAGCACCGGCACCTGCGACTGCGGGTTCAAAGTGGTGAACGGCGGTTTGTTCTGCTGGCCGCCGTCGCGCAGCAAATTCACCGCCTCGTATTCGTGGCGGATGCCCTTCAGACCCAGAGCGATGCGAATCCGCCACGCCGAGCTGCTGCGCCAGTATCCATAGAGTTTCATCGCGCCCTCACCACTTTCTGCAAAATGCGGCCAAAATGCTGTTGTTGTCGTCGTCGGTCATCTCGATCGCCACCGGGTCGCCCGCCTTCATGAACGACGTTCTCGGCGCGCCGGTGTCGATGGTCTCGATGCAGCGGCGCTCGGCAAGCCGCTGGATTTCATCCTTCGATATACGCGGGGCTCAGGCCGCTTCGGCCGCCCGTGCGCTCGCGACGGCGTCCAGCTGGCGGGCCAGCGCCTCGGACACGCGGGTCAGGGGCAGCCGGCACTCAGGGGACCGGAGCAGTCCCTGCCGCCACAGACAGTGCTTGATCGGCATCGGGTTGGGCTCCTGGAACAGCAAGGGGATCAGGGTCTCGAGCGGGCCCCACGCCTCGCGGGCTCCGAGATGGTCGTTGGCGACGATGCGCGCGTGGACCTCGACGAAGCGGGCCGTCTCGAGGTGCGACGAGGCGAGGATCCCGCCATCGGCACCGTTGGCCAGCATCGTGTAGTAGTAAGCGTCCTCGCCGGTGAGCACGGCGAAGCCATTGGGCCGCCGCCGCAGGAGATCCAGCGACTGCTGCACGTTGCCCGTCGAGTCTTTCACGCCCGCTATATTGGGCAATTCGGCCAGCGCCAACAGGGTCTCGTTGCCGAGATTGACGCCTGTACGGTACGGGATGTTGTAGATGAGGATCGCCCGACTGGTGGCCTCGGCGATGCGAGTGAAGTGCTCGCGCATGCCGTCCTGGCTCGGCCGGCTGTAGTACGGGCAGACCGAGAGAATCCCCTGAATGGCGTGGCGCTCGAGGCGTTCGACGGCCTTGACCACCTTGCGTGTATCGTTACCGCCCACTCCGACGAGGATCGGCACGCGACCAGCGACCGTCGCGATCGTGCGTTCGACCAGCCGGTCGACCTCCGCCTCGTCAATGGTGGGGCTCTCCCCCGTGGTCCCGAGCGGGATGATGCCGTGAATTCCGCACCGGACATAATGGTCGACGAGTCGTTCGTAGCTCGGGTAGTCGATCTCGCCGTTCAGAAACGGCGTGACGACGGAAAGCCACACCCCTGAGAATCTCGTCGGGCTCTTATCTCTCAATGGCATCTGCGTCTCCCTCTTTTCTCCCTAGGAAACGCGAAGCATGTTCTTGGCCACTGCGACTGTCAAACGTCGGCCGCGGGCTCGAGACCGCCAACAAGGCCTACAACACTTTCTGTCTTCTGTCGTTTATCCTCTGACCCACCCATGCCCCGCGTCACCGGACTTTTCATATACCCCGTGAAATCCCTGCGCGGCCATGCCGTGCCGGCGGCGGACTTCGACGCCCTAGGCTTCGTCGGCGACCGTCGTTTCCTCGTCGTGGAAGATACGGGAAGATTTCTCACCCAGCGCACGATGCCTCGCATGGCGCAGGTGGACGCGCGGCCCACGGCCGGCTCCCTCACGCTTTCGGCCGACGGCGCGGGCGGCGTGTCCGTGTCCACTGTCTCCGACCCGGCCGCGCCGCTCCGCACCGTCAGCGTGTGGAAAAGCGAGGGCCTGCAGGCCGAGGACTGCGGCGCGGAAGCGGCAGCCTGGCTCTCCGCCTTCCTCGGCTCTTCGTGCCACCTCGTCCGCCTCGGCGCGCGCTTCTCGCGGCCGATCCTGAAATCCACCGCCCAGCCGGGCGACCTCGTCTCCTTTGCCGACGGCTATCCGTTTCTTGCCATCAGCGAGGCCTCCCTCGCCGACCTCAACGACCGCATCCAGGAAAACCAGGGCGCGCCGGTGCCCATGAACCGCTTCCGGCCGAGCGTCGTGGTGGATGGTTGCGACGCCTTCGCCGAGGACACCTGGACGCGCGTCCGGATCGGCGCCGCGGTATTTCGCAACGGCGGCCCCTGCGCCCGCTGCATCGTCACCACCACCGACCAATTCACCGGCGAGCGCGACAGCAAAGAGCCGCTCAAGACTCTCGCCACCTTTCGTCGCGACAAGGATGACCCGACCAACGTCAATTTCGGCGTGAACCTCATTCAGGAAACCAAACGCGGCTCCGTGCGCGTCGGCGACGAAGTCGTCCCGATAACAGTCAAGGGATAAGCGAATCAATCCAGCCGCGAAGTCTGAAGGACCCGCAGGCGCGCCGCAATCCAGTGCTTGAAGCTGTCCTGAAGGGCGCACATCGGTCTTATGTTAACTTGGCTCCTCCTTCGGCACCCCTCAACGGGCGAATCGGAGCGAGTCTAGTGGTAAATTGCTGGGCAATCAATTCCGCCCGCCGGGGACGAAGGTCGTTGAGCACGAAATCGGTGGCGCTTTCCGGCGCCGCGGCCGCCTGACGGCCGACTCCGGCTACGCCAGCTCTGTGTTTCTATTGGTGATCGACGATTACCTTCAAGTGACCACCCTCCTCGGTGTGACACTGAAAGAGCGATAAGGGCACCACCAAGTCCCGCCTCGTTGCGAGTTGGCACAAGAAGCGGTTGATCCCAGCCCGCGCCAGCGGGCCGGTCCACGCCGGCTACGCCAACTCTTCAATTGCTTTTGATGATCGACCGAACGGCAGCTATTGGCCCAGCCTGTGTGAAAACTCCAACCAACAGAGTTTTTATGGACGTGCTCCTCTCCTTTGCCCAATTCGAGCGTGAAGTCACGGGCGAACGCATCCGGGACAAGATTGCCGCTTCTAAAAAGAAGGGGATGTGGATGGGAGGAAACGTGCCCCTGGGCTATGACCTGAAGGATCGGAAGCTCGTCGTCAACCCCAGAGAGGCAGACATTGTTCGCAGAGTCTATCGCCGCTATCTTGAGCTCGGGTGCGTCCGAAAACTTATGAACGACCTCAAGGCGACGGGCATCAGGAGCAAGCGTCGAGTAAGCCATGCCGGCCGCGCGAGCGGCGGTTTCCTTTACTCCCGCGGTGCGCTCTACGACATCCTCCGAAATCGACTCTATCTAGGGGAGATCGCCCACCGTGGTGCGGTGTACGCTGGCGAGCAGGCGGCCATTGTCTCGAAAGAAGGCTGGGACAAGGTCCAGGCGCTCCTTGAAGCGAACGGACAGGAGCGGCGCGCAGGACTCAAGGCAAAAGCGCCAAGTCTCCTCGCAGGCCTTCTTTACGACGAAAAGGGTTGCCGTTTCACTCCCCTGCACAGCACCAAGAGCGGCAAGCGCTACCGCTACTACGCGTCTCAGGCGGTGATCCGAAACGGCCCCGGCAGCGGCAATGGCGTTGCGAGAATTCCGGCGCACGAGATCGAAGGGCTGGTGACCAAGCGCCTGCAGACTTTCTTGAGCTCCCCTGCCGAATTCCTTGACGCGGTCGCGGTGCCGCAGGACTCTTCCACCCTGAGACAGGCCATGGTTCGAGCCGGAAAGGAGAAGGGAGCGTCTTGGTCAAAGCTCTCGCCTTCGGATCTACGCATTCTCCTCTTAAGGATGGTATCGAAAATCGTGATTGCCCAGGTCGAGGTCACGATTGGTCTCTCCCCGCAAGGGGTTCGTGCGGTGCTGCTTGACGAGAAACCTTCCAAGTCCTGGGCATCCATCGGCTCCAGGGATCCGGGAAACGCGCGCGAGGAAATCGTTTTGCGGATCGAGGCACACTTCGAGCGTGTGAAGGGTGAGATTCGAATTATTCCGCCGAGCGACTCTCAAGAAAATCCCCCAACCCGCCCGGATCCCGCACTCCTCAAAGCCATTGTTCAGGCTCGGCTATGGTACGAGATGCTCGTCTCAGGCCAGGCAATGTCACTTCGCGCTATTGCGACCGCCACAGGGGTGGATGAGCGATATGTTAGCCGGGTGCTCCGCTGCGCATTCCTCGCGCCTGCCATTGTCGAGGGCGTCATGAACGGAAAGCAACTACCCTCCGTTACGATCGGTGCGCTGTTCAAAGAAATCCCGATTGAGTGGGACAAGCAGCGGGTTGTGAATACGGGCTAACACCCCAATGAATGCAACAATCGAGGGCAGCGTCTTCGATAACACCACTTATCGAAGCTTAGGTGAAAAGTACCGACGTTGCCGATATGTTCGCGTGAACGTCAGCTGAGGCTTTGGGAAATCTTGCTCCAAAGCGCTCTTGTCTGTATCTTCGATGGACCATGAGATCAGGACAACGTAGCAATCGTGGGCACACTGCTCCCGAACTTGCGCCCTAGGGCATGTTCTTGGTATTGACGACGCTCATAAGAACAAATGCATGAGAGTTCTCAGTTGGTTGTTTGCTATTCGCTCAAATAGAAAACACGGCGGCCTCTACTCACAACTATCGCTACAGTGTAGGTATTGAGAATGCCACTGCCCGGGCACCCCTTGCAGCCGATCCTGGTAATAGGAATGTCTGTTGCAATAGCGCTCTTTGTAGAACCCGTGCCTGGTGCAACTAACGAGAAGTTGTCGCCCGCCACGCCTGCCGCTCAGAAAGGTGCCAAGGTCCAGCTTCAGATAGGTCTAACCTACGAGGGCGGCGGTCGCTATGGAGAGGCGGAAATCGCATACTCAAAGGCAATCCAAGACGGAGATGTAGGAACAAAACGTACGGCGCAGGATGCACTCAAGCGTGTGATTTCGTTACACGCACTCACGGCGGCGGGGTCACAACTGATCCTAGGTAAGGCTTATGAACGCGAGGGACGTCTAGCTGACGCCGAAATGGCGTATGGGAAGGTGCTCGAGGGCGGTACGCCAATTATGAGAGATGAGGCCCTTTCACGGATGAAAGATGTGATCGAACTCCGCGAACGCTTTTACCACAAACATATTCGACCGCTATGGGACGGATTTGCGAAGGCTATTGTTCCTATCCTCCTTCTAGGTGTTGGCTTCCTCATTCTCCCCTGGCCACTCAAGGCGTATGGACGGCATCGCCATAGAAACGCGCTGGAGATATCAGGGTTCGGGAGTGAATCCACAGATGGATTTGCCAGCGTCCTCGCCGAAATGCATGAGCGGATGATTGCTCATTTCCGTCCCCAAGGCTTGCTGCTCGGGAACGAGACGAACCGAATGCCGACGCTTGTACAATCCCAGACAGCCCAATTAGCAGAGCTCGTCGGCAGCGTAAGTGCGTCCTCGGTTCCTTTTGCAAAGTGGATCCTCGGTCTCCTGCATCAACCAGCTTACCGTATAACGTGCACGTTCGGAGCGACCAGATTAGAGACTAATATTCGCGCAAAACTCGAGTACGCAGGTAAGACGATCGCTCAATGGAACAGAACACACCCGATTGCCGGTTGCTTTTTAGCGGAGCAGAATCTAGCGTATGAGGTCCTTTTGAAACTCAAGCTTTATACTGATGAACATGCACCTTGAATCACCAAAGCGGGAAGCATTCGAACTCGTCTCGGACGCACTTCAGCACTTGGACGAGTACCGTGCTCAACGCGACGTACGCGTTCTTGTTTCGGTCAAACAGACACTCGATTCAGCATTGGAGAAAGATCCGGACTACTTTCGCGCGCACTATTACTCTGCAATTGTCGACGACTTAGCCGGACGTTCCAAGGAGGCTGTCAAGACATTCACAAAGTTGTTGAATGAGCGACCTCCATTTATTGACGAAGTTCGGTACAACCTAGCGGTCGCGGAATACCACGGTTATGGGCACGAAGCGCTTGACCGTGCAATCCAACACTTTTCTAAGGTTATGAATGACGCTAAGGATCCAGCACTACAGTTGCTGGCTCGTGCCGGATTCGCCCAAGCGAATGCTATGCACATGATTCCAAAAAATCCTGACGAACCGGAGCTCACGAAGATACAGGAATATTTTGAGAAAGCGCTGTCGGAGTCGAAGAAGGTGATGCGAGATCTGCCTCGCCAGCGCGGAACCTGGTTCAGAAAACCAACGATACCGGAGCCAACTGCAGATGAGATTGAATGGACCGCTCACAATGCGCGCGGCATGGCGCTGATGTACTCCTCAGACCATTTTCCAAAAAAAAGTGAGCCAGATTGGGCTGAGGGACGCATCAAGACATTGCATGACGCGATTGCTGAGCTTGACCTGGCCGATAAGCTTAGCCCTCAAAATTGGGCGAACTATTGCGATATGGCATCAGCCAGAATGAGGCTCGGCTATTACGACAAAAAACACTCTAAGTCCTGGGACGACGCGATCAGCATTCTAGAAACTGTTGTTACGCGCCTGCGACCCGGGTATCCATTCGCAATGTATGAAATGGGACGCATCCTCCGCTTGCAGGGTCAGTTTGCTAAAGCAATTGAGCTGTTCGACAAGGTATTGGCTATCCCGCTTGAACAACGTGACATCTCGGATAGACGGCCTACGATCGAACGCAAGCGCGCTGTCGATCAAGATCGTAACGTTTTCCCGTGAGCCTGTCGAAGCGGTGCTACACGTCGCGCGAGACAAGACATGATCTTAATGATAGCGACGGCATTCTCCAAGTCTTCGGTCGGGAAGTTCTTTCTCGTACGCCCAGACAGCGAAGTCGCTTGATTGACGGCGCCCTAAGCTATTGGCGCAGTCGCGGATTTCCGTATCCAGAACTCAGTCGTAAAGAGCAGGAGCAGGAATTCCGACATCTCGAACGCGTTCGCGCCGTCGACGTAATTCAGGGCCGAGACATCAAAACCTCCACGCTTGGGTTGCGTCTGGCGAACTATTTTCACCCGCAGATTTGGAGTATCCCAGCGAGGCGGCATCTTCACTCACCTCTGGATCATTTTTGGGATCGTGAAACGCTCATCAAGTTACTCGATCGCGCAGCGCGGTTTTGGCCAGATCGCCGTTGCTGGAATGCGCAATGCCTCCGAAGCGTACTTCGAATCTACGCAGGCGGGCGAGTCTCCAATTTTCGCCCAACCGCGGCTCGAGCAATTATCTCTAAATACTCTAAGCGAGGCGAAACAGTATTGGACTTCAGTGCCGGTTTCGGGGGAAGACTTCTAGGCTGCCTGACTCTGCAACGTCGCTTCCTCGCGATTGACCCCGCGGAAGCCCAGATTTGGGGCTTACGGAAGATGGTTACCGCACTCCATCGCTATACCAACACAGAGGTAGAAATCTTCCATGGGTGTGCCGAGGACCTCATGCCTAAGTTTTACCCGAGCAGTGTAGATCTCGTTTTCTCCAGCCCGCCCTACTTCGATGTAGAGAAATATAGCCCAGAGGAAACACAGAGCTACCGCCGCTACCCATCTTACAAGGTTTGGAAGGAGCAGTTTCTATGTGCCGTCATATCAGCCTCGCAACGGATTCTGCGCCGAGGGGGCCACTTGATCATTAATGTTGCCGATACTCAGAGGCACGCCATCGAGAAAGACATCGAGGGCATGGTTGGAGCTCTACTTCGCAAACGCCATGTCTTAAAGTTAATGATGCACTCACGACCTCTGCAACGCTCGGCCGGAGCTGACCCCTACCGTTGGGAACCAGTTCTTGTTTTTCGAAAACTTTCTTGACTACGTCGCTCTATCGAGAAGAAACGCCGATCGAGGAGTACCTCGTTAAAGGGACCCGCGTTTTCGTTAAACGCGAGGATCTGTACGCAAGGCCGCCAGCACCTCCTTTAGGTAAGCTTCGCGGGATGCGGGTCGTCCTGAAAGACATGTTCGAAAAGCAGGTGCGGCTCGTCGGATGTTGGGATACCCGCGTTTCACGGCTCGGACACGGCTTAGCGGCCGCGTGTAGAGAATTCCCTGGAATGCGTCCGATTGTCTCCTATCCAACAAAAAAGGGGGCAGGAATCCCGCCGTCAATCGACGCGGCACAGGCGCTCGGCGCTGAGGTGCTACCCCTTCGCGGCAATCACGTTGGAATTTGTTATACCCAAGCTCGGAAGTATGTCGAAGAAAGGGGGGGGCGGATGTTGCCATTCGGCTTGGAATGTAGCGAGGCCGTTCGAGAGGTAGCGCAAGAAGCGGCTAAAACACCTCCAGAACTTGCTAACGGGACAGTACTCCTGTGTTGTGGCTCCGGGGTCACGCTTGCCGGATTGCTTTGCGGTCTCCCTGCAACCCCTCGCCGACTGATCGGCCTGTCCTCTGGTCGCTCGCTCGCAAAGATCAGGGCGTGCATCGAACGCTATGTTTCAGGGCTTCCATCCTGGCTCGTGCTCGAACCCGCCAGAGTGCCGTATGATTCAATTTCTACCACTGATTGCCCTTTTCCGGCTCATCCGAACTATGACCTAAAAGTTTGGGAGCTTCTGAATGAAGACATCGATCGATTTAAGGAACCGATATTCTTCTGGAACATTGGTTCGTAGCGAAGTACACCGCACCGAGGAGTTGCGTGCGTTGTGACTACGGAAGTGTTTCATCTCACCTGGCTTCGCAGAACGTCGACCTTCGGCCTGTGGTTCGAACACTTCGGCCATCGGTACCCATAGCTCAGAGCCGGCACAGATCGAGTTTTTGCGGAGCACAGGACGCGAGAATGTGACGATTAGGCCAGCGGCGAGGGTCATCACCAACGACACTATGCGTCTAGGGTCTGCAGCGACTTCATGGCGGGACGAAACATCAGATCGGTCATCACGGGCGTACCGCCGCGCTGCCATCTGAGTGATAGAGGGTCTGTAGCCTCCGACGCCACACTGGGTCGCGTCCGCTCCAGGCAAAGCCGGACTTACGCGGCGGCTGGCGGAGAAAATGTCGTTGAATACGGCGCCGAAATCCTAGTTTAGGTTGGCCGCGACCCGTTACTATGAAATTCTTGGCGGCAACGCTTTGAGAATTCGGCTCTTTCTCCGCATATCGGAGAATGGGCCGGTTCGCATTGGACTGTTTGGCGGAGAGAGAGGGATTCGAACCCTCGATACGGGGTTAATCCGTATAACGCCTTAGCAGGGCGCCCCCTTCGACCGCTCGGGCATCTCTCCGGTCGTGCGGCGCACTATATCACACGGGTCCGTGCTCCCTTCCCGCGTCAGGTCGGTTGGTCTAGACCGAATGCCTTGTGCAGCGCCCGCACCGCGAGCTCCATGTATTTCTCGTCGATCACGACGGAAATCTTGATCTCCGAGGTCGAGATCATCTGGATGTTGATGCCCTCTTCGGCGAGAGTGCGGAACATCTGGCTTGCGATTCCCGCGTGGGTACGCATGCCGACGCCCACCATCGAGACCTTGCAGATCTTTGGGTCACCACGAATGTCGGCGGCTTTGATGTGGTCCTTCACCTGCCGGTTGAGCACGTCGAGCGCCTTCTGGTACTCGTTGCGGTGGACGGTAAACGACAAGTCGGTCAGGCCGTCGACGCCGGCGTTCTGGATGATCATGTCGACATCGATGTTGGCGTCGCCGATCGGCCCGAGGATGGCGTAGGCGATGCCGGGTCGATCGGGCACGCCCATCACGGTGATCTTCGCTTCATCGCGGTTGAAGGCGATTCCTGAAATGGCGGCTTCTTCCATCTTTGCGTCTTCCTCGAAGGTGATCAGCGTGCCCTCGCCTTGTTCCTGGAAGCTTGAGAGCACGCGCAAGGGCACCTTGTATTTGCCGGCGAATTCCACCGATCGGATCTGCAGGACCTTGGAGCCGAGACTCGCCATTTCGAGCATTTCCTCGAAGGTCACGGATTTGAGGCGCCGCGCTTCCGGCACGATGCGAGGGTCGGTGGTGTAGACCCCGTCCACGTCGGTGTAGATCTGGCACTCGTCGGCCTTCAAGGCGGCGGCGAGCGCGACCGCTGTGGTGTCCGATCCGCCGCGGCCGAGCGTGGTGACATTGCCCTCGGCGTCGACGCCCTGAAAGCCGGCAACCACGACGACTCTTCCCTCGGCCAGGTCCGCACGCATGCGCTTCTCGTCGATTTTCCGGATTCGCGCCTTGGTATGCGAGCTGTCGGTGAGAATTCCGACCTGTCCTCCGGTGTAGCTGCGCGCCTTGACGCCGCGCTCGAGCAGCGCCATGCACAAGAGGCCGATCGTGACCTGCTCGCCGGTCGCCAAGACCACGTCAAATTCGCGCGGGTCGGGATCAGGCTGGATATCCTTCGCCAGGGCCACCAGCCTGTTGGTTTCCCCACTCATCGCTGAAACTACGACAACGAGCTGATGCCCGGCGCCTTTGAATGCGGTAATCCTACCGGCGACGCTCTTGATACGCTCGGTCGTGCCCACCGAAGTCCCGCCGAATTTTTGAACGATCAGCGCCATGCCAGCCTCTGAGAAAGGCATTGAATTTTATCGCAAATTCTTCGCAAAAGTAAGGATCAGCCGAACCCTGCCGTTGCCCGGGCCGGGGGCATTTCCACTCTGGCACGGTCTATGCGGTTGGCATACGCATCGCCACGTCCGAGCGGTACCGGAGCGAACATGAAACTGTTTGAACTCGTCAACCCGCGGGAAATCCGCAGGCGCCTGGGCCTGAACCAGGAGGAATTCTGGACCAGGATCGGCGTGACACAAAGCGGCGGATCGCGTTACGAAAGCGGCCGTCCGATGCCGAAGCCCGTTCGCCAGTTGCTGCGGCTGGTCCACGTCGAGCGGATCGACTTGAGCCGCGTGAAAAAAGAAGACTTCGAGATCATCGACCACCTGAAATCGCACCATCCGGATCTCTATCAGAACCTGCGCAAGGCGGCGCGAAACAAGCGCAGGAAACCCGAGGAATCCAAGCACTAGCCCGACATGTCCATCGCTGGGCCGGCGGGCTGGTCCAAGACGCAGCGACAGTTGCGCGGTTGTAACGAGGGGGGTTCGACGCGGCGGACTAAATGTCCGCCGCCTTTTTTGAGATTGGCGGAAGGTGTGAGATTCGAACTCACGAGGGGCTTGCGCCTCTGCCGGTTTTCAAGACCGGTGCCTTAAACCGCTCGGCCAACCTTCCGGCATGCCACCGGCAAGTGCCTGTCGCCGCTTGAAATTGTATCACCCGGTCCCCATATACCCTCCCGTCATGGCGTCTTGAGCATCGTCTCGCTATACTGCTGGCGCCAATCGAGAAACTCGGGCAGTATCGACCGAGTCTAAGGACGCATCAACGTTTCACGGAGGCTGAAAATGCAACCTGAACTTCAACCCGTTCGGACCGGTTCCCTACCGGCGCAGGACTATGCAGTGCAGCAGCACCGGGTGCTGCGCAATACCTACTGGCTTCTCGCTCTCTCGCTCATTCCCACTGTCATCGGCGCGGCGATCGGAACGAATCTCGACTTCGGGTTCATGCGCGCGAGCCCGATCCTCTCGTTCTTCGCGGTGCTCGCGATCTTCTACGGATGGATTTTCGCGATCGAGCGCAACCGCAACAGCTCGCTCGGCGTCGGCCTGCTGCTCGGGTTCACGCTCTTCATGGGGCTGCTGCTCGGGCCGTTGCTTCAGTCCGTGCTTGGATTGAGGAACGGCATCCAACTCGTGATGATGGCCTTCGGCGGCACGGCCGCGGTGTTCGCCGTGATGGCCGGAATCGCGACCACGACCAAGCGCGACCTGAGCGGCATGGCGAATTTTCTCGCGGTGGGCGCAGTCGTCATCATGCTCGCGGTAGTCGCCAACGTCTTCTTCCAGAGCGTGACCGCGTACCTCGTGATCCTGGCGGGCTTCGTGCTGCTCTCGTCGCTCCTGATGCTGTGGCAGATCAACGCGATCGTGCGCGGCGGCGAGACCAACTACGTCTCGGCGACCCTGACGCTGTACGTCTCGATCTACAACCTGTTCTCGAGCCTGCTGCAACTGCTCGGCATCTTCGGCGGCAGCCGCGACTGACGCTTCCGTTCCACCGAAAGAAGGGCGCTCTAGCGCCCTTTTTTATTCCCGCTCGAACAGCGCGATCGACTCCACGTGCGAGGTATGCGGGAACATGTTCACCACGCCGGCTGCGGCGAGCCGGTACCCCTGCGTGTGAACGAGCACGCCGCTGTCGCGGGCCAGAGTCGCCGGATCGCACGCGACGTACACGATGCGGGACGGGGGCTTCGCGGCAAATGATTTCACCAGCTCGATTGCCCCTTCCCTGGGCGGATCGAGCAGCGCCTTGTCGCACGCCGGCAGACCGGCGCATGCCGCGGCGTCGAAAAGGTCAGCAACCGCGAAGCGGCAGTGATCGGCGAGGCGGTTGGCTCGGGCGTTCTCCTGCGCGCGGGCAAGCAGGCCTGCGCTGCCTTCGACCCCGAGCACTTCGGCGCCGCGGCCGGCGATCGGCAGAGTGAAATTGCCCAGCCCGCAGAAGAAATCGGTGATTCTCTCGCCCGGCCGCGGATCCAGAAGCGACAGCGCGCGGCGCACCAGCAGCCGGTTCACCGCGTGGTTGACCTGGGTGAAATCGGTCGGGCCGAACGCGATGCGCAGCCCGTATTCGGGCAGCGTGTAGTACAAGCCCGGTGCCTCGAGCGGCCAGAATGGACGCGCCGAGTCGGGCCCTTCGGGCTGCAGCCACAGCTGCACGCCGTGCCGGTCGGCAAACTCCTTGAGGCGCTCGGCGTCGCCGGACCCGGGCGGCACCAGAACCCGGAACACCAGCACGACCAGCTCCTCTCCGACTGCAACCTCGATCTGGGGCAGTCGCGCCTGCATCTCGAGCGAATCGACCAGCGCGCGCAAGGGTTGCAGGAGATCCGAGATGCGGGGGGGCAGCACCTCGCAACTGGTCATGTCCGTGACGTAGCGCGATTTACGCTCCCGAAATCCCACGAGCGATCCACCCTTCTTCGGTACCCAGCGCACCGACATTCGAGCTCGATGCCGGTAACCCCAGGAAAGCCCGTAGAGAGGCCGCATCAGCGTCTCTGGGCGCAGACGGGCGATGTGCCAGAGCGCGTCCTCGAGCACGCGCTGCTTGGCCGCCACCTGCGCGCGTTCCTCGATATGCTGCATCGAACATCCGCCGCAGGTGCCGAAGAAGGCGCAGCGCGGGGAAATTCGCGCCGCGCCCTCTTGCTCGATCCGCACGATCTGCGCGGCTTCCCACGCGGGTTTCTTGCGGTAAGCGGAGTATTCGACGCGTTCGCCCGGCACGGCATTGTCGACGAACACGGCTTTTCCCCCGACGTGGGCCACGCCGCGGCCCTCCCGGTCGAGGGACTCGATGAGGGCGATCGGCATCGGGGACCGCGGGCTTCAGCTCCACCGGCCGACGAACTCGCGCCAGTGGGCGTCTTTGGAATGGCCGAGCGTGTCCCGGACCAGTTCCAGCTCCTTGCGGTAGCGCGCCTCGTCGTAGGCCCCGCGCAGGAGCTGGAAGCGCAGGAAGACCAGGTAGGTGTTGGCTGCATCGGTTTCGCAATAGCTCCGGATCACGTCGATTTTCCCGGCTTGATAGGCGTCCCACACGCCGGAACCGTCCATTCCCATTTTTCCGGGGAATCCGAGCAGGCGCGCGAGCTCGTCGAGCTGGACGTAGCCCCGGGCCTGGTACAAGGCGAGCAGATCCATGAGATCGAGATGCCGCGTGTGATACCGGCTGAGGTAGTTGCTGTAGCGGAACTCCTTGTCCTCATCCCCCAGTTCCCAGTATCGCGGGGCGGAGACTCCATGGACGAGCCCGCGATAGTGGAGCACGGGCATGTCGAATCCCTTGCCGTTCCACGAAACCAGCTGCGGAGTATATTTCTCGATGCCGTCGAAGAAGCGCCGGAGCAGCTCTCCCTCGCCGTCCGCGGCGGAGCCCAGCGACCAGCAGCGGAAAGTCTTCCCTTCGCGCAGCGCGCACGCGATGGCGACGACCCGGTGCAGGTGCAACGGCAGAAAGTCCTGGCCGGTCTGGGCGCGCCGTTGCTGGAAAGCGTGCTCCGCGACGTCCCGGTCGGAGAGCTTCGCATCCAGGTCGCGAAGCAGGCGCAGGCCGGCGATGTCCGGCACCGTCTCGATATCGAATGCGAGGATCGGCGTCATTCGCTCGCGCGGTGAACGCCGTCAGTCGGGGAAAACGCCTGTCGAGAGGTAGCGGTCGCCGCGGTCACAGACGATGGTCACGATGGTCGCGTTCTCGGCTTCGCGCGAAATTCTCAACGCGACCGCGAGCGCGCCGCCCGATGATATGCCGGCGAAGATGCCTTCCTCGCGCGCCATGCGGCGCGCCATCTCCTCGGCGTCGGCCTGGCTCACGTATTCCAGCCGGTCCACGCGCGCCTTGTCGTAGATCTTCGGCAGATAGGCCTCGGGCCACTTGCGGATGCCGGGAATCTGCGAGCCCTCCTCGGGCTGGCAGCCGACGATCTGGATTCTCGGGTTCTTTTCCTTGAAGAAGCGCGAGCAGCCCATGATGGTGCCGGTGGTGCCCATGCTGCTGACGAAGTGCGTGAGCGTCCCCTTGGTGTCGCGCCAGATTTCCGGCCCCGTGCCCTCGTAGTGCGACAGCGGATTGTCGGGGTTGGCGAACTGGTCGAGAATGCGCCCCCTGCCCTCGCGCTGCATCTTTTCGGCGAGGTCGCGCGCGGCCTCCATGCCGCCCGCCTTGGGCGTGAGGATGATCTCTGCGCCGAAGGCGCGCATGGTCTGGCGCCGCTCGGCGGACAGGTGCTCGGGCATGACGAGCACCATGCGGTAGCCGCGGATCGCCGCGGCCATCGCAAGCGCGATGCCGGTGTTGCCGCTCGTCGCCTCGATCAATGCATCGCCCGGCTTGATCGTCCCGCGCTTCTCCGCGCGCACGATCATCCACATCGCGGGCCGGTCCTTGACCGAGCCTGCGGGATTGTTGCCCTCGAGCTTGGCGAGGACGATGTTGGAGGTCTTTCCCGGAAGGCGCTTCAGCCTCACCAGCGGCGTGTCGCCGACCGTATCCTCGATCGTCTTGTAGGTCAGCTCCGGATTGCGGTCCATGTTTCTATGATATCTCATGGCGCTGAGCATCAGGGCCGGCGGCTTTCCCTTCGTCGAGCAGTTGGCTGCAGTAGCGTGCTACGCCCTCCTCGACCGCAAGGAAAGGCGCGGCGAAACCCGCGCGGCGCAGCGCGCCGACGTCCGCCTGAGTGAAATTCTGGTACTTGCCTTTCAGCGCATCCGGAAAGGGCGCGTACTCGATCAGACCCTGAGCGCGCGCCTCCGCCAGGTCCACGGGTTGATCGCCTTTTGCATTGCGGCAGCAGTTGATCGTCGCGAGCGCCACGTCGTTGAAGCTCTGCGCCCGCCCGGTCCCGACATTGAAAATACCCGACAGCTCGGGATGGTCGAGAAAATGCAGATTGACCCGGATCACGTCCTCGACCGAGACGAAGTCGCGGCGCTGCTCGCCGTCCGCGTACCCCCCGGACCCGGCGAAGGGACGCACGCGCCGCTCCGCCGAATACTGGTTGAAGAAATGCCAGGCCACCGACGCCATGCGGCCCTTGTGCCATTCGTTGGGACCGTACACGTTGAAGTAGCGGAACCCGGCGATCTGCGAGCCCGCTTCGCCCAGGCGCCGCCGGACCGCCTGATCGAACAGGAATTTCGAGTAGCCGTAGATGTTGAGGGGCGCCTCGAACCTTCGCTCCTCGCGAAAGCCCGTGCCCGCCCCGTACACCGCCGCCGATGACGCATAGACGAGGGGGACTTCGTCCTCCACGCAGAACTCGAGCAGCGCCATCGAATAGCGGTAATTGTTTTCCATCATGAAGCGGCCGTCGGTCTCCATGGTGTCGGAACACGCGCCCTGATGGAACACGACGTCGATCGACTCGGAAAAATCGCCCGCCTCGAGGCGCCTCCGGAATTCATCCTTGTCGAGAAAATCGGCGATCTCGCAGCCCGCCAGATTGCGGAACTTGTCGCCGCGCTCCAGGTCGTCCACGGCGAGGATCTGGGTTTCGCCGCGCGCGTTCAGCGCCCGGACCAGGTTCGACCCGATGAAGCCCGCCGCGCCGGTCACTACGAAGTACATGTCCGCCTATCCTCGCGCCAGCGCGTCGCGGAGCTCTTTCGGCTGCACGACGGCGGTGCCGAACTTGAGAACCTTGATGCCGGCCGCGACGTTCGAGACCCTGACCGCCTCTGCGAGCGGCATCCCCACCCCGAGCATCACTCCGAGCGTCGCGATGACCGTATCTCCGGCGCCGCTCACGTCGATCACTTCGTGCTCCTCGCGAGCCGGCTCGTGCCGGGTCCGGCCGGACTCGTACAGCGTCATGCCTTCGGCGCCGCGGGTAACGAGCAGCGCCCGAATCCCGAGCCGCTCGCGCAGCGCCTGCGCCTTCGCGGTGAGCTCGTTTTCGTCCTTCCAGCTTCCCACGACTTCGCGCAGCTCGGCCCGGTTCGGCGTGACCACGGTCGCGCCCGCGTAGCGCGAGTAATCATCGCCCTTGGGATCGACCAGAACGGTCCTGCCCTGTTCGAGCGCGATCCCGATCATTTGCGCGATGTGCGTGAGTCCGCCCTTGCCGTAGTCGGAGAGGATCACGACATCGCGGTCCGCAATCATGCGCCGGTAGTCGTCGAGCTTGTCGAGCAGGACCTCGTGACTCGGCGCGGTCTCGAAGTCGACGCGCAGCATCTGCTGCAGCCGCCCGCCGATCACGCGCAGCTTGACCGTCGTATCGATCGACTTGTCACGATGAAGATTCGCCTGGACGCGCGTCTCCGCCAGGAGCTGCGCCAGCCTGCGACCCGGCTCGTCGTCGCCGACCACCGACAGCAGCGCCACGTTCGCGCCCAGGGCTGCCGCGTTGGCCGCGACGTTCGCCGCCCCGCCCGGTGTTTCCCTGGTGCGCTTGCTTTCGATCTTGACGATGGGCACCGGCGCTTCGGGGGAGATGCGGCTGACCTCGCCATACCAGTAGCGGTCGAGCATCACGTCGCCCACCACCAGGACGCGCGCCTTGTGCAGCTCCGAAAAACTTTCCGCCTTCACCGGCCCGCCCTCACCGCGGCCCGTCCGATCGGATAGTACTCCAGGCCGAAGCGCTTCAGCTCGTCCGGATCGTAGAGATTGCGCCCGTCGAAGATCGCCGGCGTCTTGAGCCGCGCGCGGATCGCCTCGAAATCGGGGCTGCGGAACTCCTGCCACTCGGTGACGACCGCGAGCGCATCCGCGCCGTCGAGCGCCGCGAGCGGCGATTCCGCGTAACGGACGCCCGCGAGCCCGGCCAGCGCGCGCTTCGCCGCGGGCATCGCCACCGGGTCGTAGGCGGTCACGGTCGCGCCGTTCGCCACGAGCTCTTCGATCAGGACGCGGCTCGAGGCTTCCCGCATGTCGTCGGTATTCTGCTTGAATGCAAGTCCCCAGACGGCGAAATGCCGTCCGGAGAGTTTCCCGCCGAATCGCGCGAGTATTTTCTTCGCGAGCACCTTTTTCTGCGCCGCGTTCACCTGGTCCACCGCCTCGAGAATCGGCAGCGCGCCGCCGGCTTGTGTCGCCGTGCGGATGAGCGCTTTCACGTCTTTCGGAAAACAGGAACCGCCGTAACCGGCGCCGGCGTACAGAAAGTGAAAACCGATGCGCGGGTCCGATCCGATGCCTCTGCGCACTTCCTCGATGTCCGCTCCGAGGCGCTCGGCGAGATTGGCGAGCTCGTTCATGAACGAGATGCGCGTCGCAAGCATCGCGTTCGCCGCGTATTTGGTGAGCTCTGCCGAACGCACATCCATCAGGAAAAAGCGGTCGTGATTGCGCTGGAACGGAGCGTAGAGCGCCCGCATGATCTGTATCGCCCGCTCGTCGTCGGCGCCCACCACGACGCGGTCCGGCCGCATGAAGTCCTCCACCGCGGCGCCTTCCTTGAGGAACTCGGGGTTCGATACCACGGCGAAGGGCGTGTCCACGCCGCGCCTCTTGAGCTCTTCCGCAAGCGCGCTGCGCACCTTGTCCGCGGTGCCGACCGGCACGGTGGACTTGTTCACTATCACCCGGTACTCGGTCATGTGCCGGCCGATCGCCCGTGCCGCGTCCAGCACGTGCTGGAGATCGGCCGAACCGTCCTCGCCGGGCGGCGTTCCGACCGCGATGCACTGCACCGTTCCGAAGCGCACCGCGCGCTCGACGTCGGTCGTGAAGTGCAGCCGCTCCGCTGCCCGGTTGCGCTTGACCACTTCGAGCAGTCCCGGCTCGTGGATGGGGATTGCGCCTTGCTCGAGCGTGCGGATCTTCGCGGCGTCCAGGTCCAGGCAAAGCACCTCGTTCCCGACCTCGGCGAAGGACGCGCCGCTGACCAGACCGACATAGCCGGCGCCGACGACGGTGATCTTCAAATTCTGTCTCCGTGTTTCACGGCGTCAGCTCGAATTCCTCGTTGCGCCTCGGCGGATAGGTTTCCCAGCCGCCGCAGGCAGGACAGTGCCAGTAGAACTGCCGCGCCTTGAATCCGCAGTTCTCGCAATGGTAGCGCGCCAGGCGCTGCGTATGGCTGTGTATGAGATTGCGGACCAGTTCCAGATCGTGACGCCTTTCGGCGGGCGCGACCAGGAGCTGCGCTTCGAGCAGCTTGTCCAGGCCGAGCAGGGTCTGGTTGCGGCGCAACTCGTCCTTCACGAGCTTGTATGCCGTCTCGGGGCCTTCGGAGTCCAGCGTCGACTGGAAAGCGACATCGAGCAGGTCGAGCGAAGGAAAGCTCGCCAGGTAGCCGCGCAAGAGCGTGAGCCCCTCCTCGGCGCGCCCGAGCGCGCGGTGGCTCTCGAGCAGGCGCTGCGCGACCAGCGCCAGATAGGCGGGGTTTTGCTGCTCGATCCGCTTCCAGACCTGGATGGCGGCCTCGTGATCGCCCGAGGCCGCCGCGATCTCGCCCAGGATGATGTTGGCGCGCACGCATTTGCGGTGCGCGGCCAGGGCCGCCTCCAGGTGAGGCTTCGCCCCTTCCGGGCGCGAATGCGTCGTTTCCGACAGCGCGAGCTCGCAGTGGTAATTCGCGATCTCTTTCTGCGCGGACTGCCCGGAGTCCTTTTCCAGCTCGAGCGCGATCCCGACGGCCTTCATCCACTCCTTTTCCTGCTGATAGATCTCGAGCAGGAACTTCAGCGCCTCGGCGCGATGCGGCGAGCCCCTGAGCTTGAGAAACATCTCTTCCGCGCGATCGAGAAGCCCGGCCTTGAGATAGTCCTGCCCCAGCTCGAGCATCGCGTGCAGCCGCTGCTCCCCGACCAGATCCGGGCGTTCGAGCAGGTTCCGATGCATGCGGATCGCCCGCTCGGTTTCGCCGCGGCGGCGGAACAGGCTCCCCAGGGCAAAGTGCAGCTCGACCGTCTCCGGATCGACCTTGACCACCTCGATGAACGCCTCGATCGCCTTGTCCGGCTGCTCGTTCAGCAGGAAATTGAGGCCTTTGAAGTACGAGCGCGGCAGTTGCCGCGATTCCCACAGCAGCTGCTTGATGTCGACGCGCGCCGCGAGCCAGCCCAGCCCGAAGAACAGCGCGAACCCGAACAGCCACCAGAGCTCGAAGTCCATGGAGAGTCCGGACCTACGCCTGCGGCGGCGAGGTGCGATCGCCGGCCGCTCGCAGCTCGCGCTCGAGCTTGTGGATTTCGCGGCGCTGCCCGAACAGGCGCGACAGGCAGGCGAGAACCCCGATCGCGGCGCCGAAAGCGAAAGCGAGGAGCAGGGCCAGGATCATCGGGGTCTCCCAGGTCTGCCCGAGGAAGAAGCGCAGCCTCACCGGATCCGTATTCATGAGCGCGAAGGCGAATACGGCGAGGAACAAGAGCGCGCGCAACAGCCACGACAGATGATTGATGAGCTTCATCTAACAGATTGTCGAAAAGGGGGCACGCCCCCTTTATATCCCCAAAATCCGAGTCTGCAGAAAAACGCTTCCCTCTCGGGAAGCGTTTTCAGCAGCCTGCCAACCACGCGCTCCAAAGCAAAACGGCGGCACCGCGTCGATGCCGCCGTCCGCATGCCGCCGGCCCAGTCTCCTATTTTTGATCGACCCTCTCGCGCAGTTCCTTGCCCGCCTTGAAATGCGGCACGAACTTCTCCGGCACGTGCACCCTCTCCCCCGATTTCGGATTGCGGCCGACGCGCGCCGGCCGGTGGTTCAGCCCGAAGCTCCCGAAGCCGCGGATCTCGATGCGCTGCCCCTTCACCAGGCTCTGCGTCATCGCGTCCAAGATCATCTTGACGGTGAATTCGGCATCCTTGGCGACGAGCTGCGAATAACGCGTCGCGAGCCTCGCAATAAGTTCGGACTTGGTCATGCCGGTCTGGGATTATTGTTGAGCGTTCTTGTTGTCCAATTTCGCCTTCAGGAGCGCGCCCAGGTTGGTGCTTCCCGTGCTGGCGGCGCTTTCGCTCTGGAGCTTGGCCATCGCTTCGTTCTCCTCGGCAAATTCCTTCTGCTTGACCGAAAGATTGATGGTCCGGTTCTTGCGGTCGACGTTGATGATCATCGCCGTGACGCTGTCGCCTTCCTTCAGATGGGTGCGGGCGTCCTCGACGCGATCGCGGGAGATCTCGGAGGCGCGCAGGTAGCCCTCGAGGTCGTCGCCCATCGCGATGACCGCCCCCTTGGCGTCGACCGACTTGACGGTGCCCGAGATGAGCTTGCCCTTTTCGTGGCTCGCGACGAAGTTGTTGAAAGGATCGCCTTCCAGCTGCTTGATCCCGAGCGAAATCCGCTCGCGCTCGACATCGATCGACAGGACCTGCGCCTCGGTCTCCTCGCCTTTCTTGAAATTGCGCACCGCCTCCTCGCCGGGCAGCGTCCAGGACAGGTCCGAGAGGTGCACTAGGCCGTCGATTCCGCCCTGAAGCCCGATGAAGATGCCGAAGTCGGTGATCGACTTGATCTGGCCCTTGACCTTGTCGCCCTTCTTGAAGTTCATCGAGAACTCTTCCCAGGGATTGGGAAGGCACTGCTTCATCCCGAGGGAGATGCGGCGCCGCTCCTCGTCGATCTCGAGGATCATGACCTCGACCTCGTCGCCGAGCGCGACCACCTTCGACGGATGCACGTTCTTGTTGGTCCAGTCCATCTCCGACACGTGCACCAGGCCTTCGATGCCCTGCTCCACCTCGACGAAGGCGCCGTAGTCGGTCAGGTTGGTCACCTTGCCGAACAGGCGCGTTCCGGTCGGATAGCGGCGCGAGAGACCCACCCAGGGGTCTTCGCCCAGCTGCTTCAGGCCGAGGGAAACGCGGTTCTTCTCGGTGTCGAACTTCAGCACCTTCGCGGTGACCTCGTCGCCCACATTGAGCACTTCGGAGGGGTGCTTCACGCGGCGCCAGGCGAGATCGGTGATATGCAGCAGGCCGTCGATGCCGCCCAGATCGACGAACGCGCCGTAATCGGTGATGTTCTTGACGATGCCTTTGACGACCGAGCCTTCCTGCAGGTTTGCCAGCAGCGCCTGGCGCTCGGCGCCCTGCGAGGCTTCGAGCACCGCGCGGCGGGACACGACCACGTTGTTCCTCTTGCGGTCGAGCTTGATGACCTTGAACTCCATCTCCTTGCCCTCGTAGGGCATGGTGTCCTTGACGGGCCGGATATCGACGAGCGACCCGGGCAGGAAGGCGCGGATGCCGTTGGTCATGACGGTGAGGCCGCCCTTCACCTTGCCCGAAACCATCCCCTTCACCAGCGTGCCGGCTTCCAGCGCCTTTTCCAGATCGAGCCAGGCCGCGAGGCGCTTCGCCTTGTCGCGCGACAGGCGCGTCTCGCCGTAGCCGTCCTCGAGCGCTTCGATGGCGACGCTCGTGAAATCGCCGGGCTTGACTTCGACTTCGCCCTTGTCGTTCTTGAATTCCTCGAGGGCGATGAAGGATTCGGACTTGAGGCCGGCGTTGACGACGACGTAGTTCATGTCCACGCGGACGACTTCGGCGGTGATCACTTCGCCGGTGCGCATTTCCTTGCGCGTGAGGCTTTCCTCGAAAAGGGCGGCGAAACTTTCCTGCGGATCCTGGGGAGCTACTGCGGGAGCGGCATTCGACATAGACACCTTGCATCTGCCCGTCGCTTGAGGACGGGGTTCGTTGATCCACGACAAAAAAGCCAAGCCATTGCGCTGCTTGGCTTTGTGTCACCTGTTCCCCCCGCGGTACCAGTCCACTATCTGGGCCGCCGCCTGTTCGGCGTTCATCGACGTTGTGTCGAGCGGCCGCGCTCCGGGGCTTTGCCTGAGAGGCGCCGCGCTGCGCGTCGCATCGCGTGCGTCGCGCTCGCGCAAATCCTGCAAAAGGGCGGCCAGTGTAGCAGCGATTCCTTTCTCTTTCAACTGTTTATACCGACGTTCGGCGCGCGCCTCCAGGCTCGCCGTGAGGAACACTTTGAGGCTGGCATCGGGGAACACGATCGAGCCCATGTCGCGCCCCTCGGCGACCAGCCCCGGGGGCTCGCGAGCCGACCGCTGCCTGTCAAGGAGAGCCCGGCGCACCGCGGGCAAGGCCGCCACCCGCGAGGCCGCGAACGAGTTTTCCTCGGTGCGGATGGCGTCGGTCACGCGCTCGGCTTCGAGAAAGATCTCCTCCCCCTCGAAGCGGACCGGGAGCCGGGCCGCGATCGCGGCGAGCTTCGCTTCGTCGCCGGCATCGATTCCCTCTCGCGCGGCTGCAAGCGCCACCAGCCGGTAAAGGGCGCCGCTGTCGAGGCGGTGAAAGCCGAGAGTTTGCGCGACCCGCTGCGCGACCGTGCCCTTGCCCGATGCCGACGGGCCGTCGATCGCGATGACCGGCACCGCGCTCACGCCGCAACCCGCTGCGAAATACTCGCGAGCACATCGAAGTACTCCGGGAACGTCTTGCCGACGCACGCCGGATCGTTGATGCGCACTCTGATTCCGCCGAGCGCCGCAAGCGAAAAGGACATCGCCATCCGGTGATCGTCGTAGGTGTCGATGGTGGCCGGCTTGAGCGCCGCGGGCGGCGTGATCCGGAGAGCGTCGGCCCCCTCCTCCACGGCGGCGCCGAGCTTGCGCAATTCGGCCGCCATCGCGGCGATGCGGTCGGTCTCCTTGACGCGCCAGCTGGCGATATTCCGAATGGTGCTCGGAGCGTCGGCGAAGAGCGCCGCGACCGCTGCGGTCATCGCGGCGTCGGGAATGTGGTTCAAGTCCGCGTCGATCGCTTTCAGTTTTCCCCGGGCCGGTGCGCCGGATTCGATCCAGTCGTCGCCCATCGAGATGCTCGCCCCCATCTTCTCCAGCACCTCGGTGAAGCGGATATCGCCCTGGATGCTCGAACGCCCCACGCCTTCCACCCGTACCGGGCCCTCGCCGATCGCGCCCGCCGCGAGGAAATACGAGGCCGAGGAGGCGTCTCCCTCGACGCGGATCTCCCCGGGGCTCGAGTAGCGCTTGCCCGGAACCATGAACGACCTCCAGCCCTCGCGCCGCACCTCGACGCCGAAGCGTCGCATGAGGTTCAGGGTGATCTCGACGTAGGGTTTCGAGATCAGCTCGCCCTCGACTTCGATCCGCGTTTCCGATCCCGCCAGCGGTGCCGCCATCAGCAGCGCCGAGAGATACTGCGAGGACACATCCCCGCGCACGCGAACCGACGCCCCCCGCCGGATCGTGCCGGGGTGCAAGGCAAGCGGCGGAAAGCCTTCTTTGCCGAGATATTCGATCCGCGCGCCGAGCGCTCGCAGGGCGTCGACCAGGTCGCCGATCGGCCGCTCGTGCGCGCCGAGCGCTCGCAGGGCGTCGACCAGGTCGCCGATCGGCCGCTCGTGCATCCGGGGCGCGCCCGAGAGCCGGTACTCGCCCCCGGCGAGCGCGAGGACGGCGGTAAGCGGCCGGAAGGCCGTGCCGGCGTTGCCCAGGCGAAGATCGGCGGACTTGTTCGGGAACGCTCCGCCGCGCACCGTGGCCGAATCGCGCTCGATGCGGACCCCCAGAAGCTCGAGGGCATTCAGCATCACGCCGGTGTCGTCGGAATCCAGCAGGTTCTCGAGGCGCGTCTTGCCGTCCGCCAGCGCGGCGAGCAGGAGCACGCGGTTGGAAATGCTCTTCGAGCCCGGCATCCTCACCGTGCCCGCCACGCGCGCGATCGGGTCGAGATCGAGGAATTTCACGTGTCCTTCAGCCAGCGGTCGCGCGCCTCGCGCGCCCCCGAGAAAAGCGCATGGAGCGCCCTCGCGTCGCCGCGCTCGAGCATCCTCTTCACGCGCTCGAGTTTCCCGCCGTAGCGGACGAGCTCGGCGAGCAGCGCCTTCTTGTTCGCGAGGCAGATGTCGCGCCACATCTCGGGGTGGCTGGCGGCGATGCGCGTGAAATCGCGGAATCCCCCCGCCGCGTAGGAAAACAGCTGCTGCGCGTTCTTGTGGCGCGCGACCTGATCGACGAGCGCGTAGGCGAGCACGTGCGGCAAATGGCTGACGCTCGCCATCACCGCATCGTGTTCCCTCGGCCGCAGCTCGAAGACGCCCGCCCCGCACCGCTCCCACGCGGCGCGCACCAGGGCGAGCGCTTCCGGCTCGGTTGCCTCGAGCGGCGTCAGCACCACCCTGCGCCCGCGATACAGTCCGGCGAACGCCGCATCGGCGCCGCTTTTTTCGGTGCCTGCGACCGGGTGCCCCGGCACGAAACGGGACAGCGCGCCTTTCAGCGCGCGCCGGGCGAGCGCGACCACGCCCTCCTTGGTGCTGCCGGCGTCGGTGACGACGGTCTTTGCACCGAGGTGCGGCGCGATCGAGCGCATCACCGCCCGCATCTGCCCGAGCGGCACCGCGAGCAGCACCAGATCGGCGTCCGCGAACGTGGCCTCATCGAGCGCACCGGCGGCGTCGATAATTTTCAGCTCGAGCGCGCGCCGGATATTCCGGGCGCCCCGGCCGACGCCGATCACGCGGCCGACCGCGCCCGCCCCTTTGAGCGCGAGCGCGAACGAGCCGCCGACGAGGCCGACGCCCACGACCACCAGCTTTTCGATGCGCTCCATCAAGCGTCGAGCGCCGCTGTCAGCGCCTTGAGGAACTTTTCGTTTTCTTTAGGAGTGCCCACCGTGACGCGCAGATGCTCGGGCATGTCGTAACCCGCCAGCGGCCTGACGATGACGCCTTGGCGCAGCAGCTTGTCGTACACCGTTCCCGCCCGGGACACGCGGAAGGTGAGGAAATTGGCGCACGACGGGATGGTCTCGAGCCCGAGCGCCTTCAGGCCGCGCTCGAGGCGCTCCAGCCCCAAGCGGTTCATCTTGGTGCTTTTCGCCACGAATTTCCTGTCCTCGAGCGCCGCCGCCGCGGCCGCGAGCGCAAGGCTGTTGACGTTGAAGGGCTGGCGCACGCGGTTCAAGAGATCCGCGACGTCCGGGTGCATGAGCCCGTATCCGACGCGCAGCCCCGCCAGGCCGTAGACCTTCGAGAAGGTGCGCGTGGCGATGAAATTCGGGTATTTCCTGAGCAGTGCGACGCTGTCGTAGCGCAGCTCGGGCGGCAGGTATTCCGAATAGGCCTCGTCCACCACCACGGCCACGTCGCGCCGCATGTTCGCCATGAAATTGCCGAGCTCGCCTCCCGTCGCGAAGGTCCCCGTGGGATTGTTCGGGTTGGCGATGAACACCAGGCGCGTCTCCGGAGTGATCGCGGCGAGCATCGCCTCGAGGTCGTGGGCGTAGTCTTTCGCCGGCACGACGATGCCCTCGGCGCCGCGCGCCTGGGTCGCGAGCGGATAGACCGCAAAGGCGTGCTGCGAATACACCGCCGCCCGTCCCGGGGCGAGAAAGGCGCCGGCCGCGAGCTCGAGCAGGTCGTTCGAGCCGTTGCCGACGACGATGCACTCCT